>ENA-ORQX01000795-ORQX01000795.1-human-gut-metagenome-genome-assembly--contig:-NODE-795-length-22864-cov-2.435223_pt1 | contig 22864 bp, 15 predicted proteins | sample MGYA00242170_ERZ509124 | MGnify/ENA primary metagenome ERZ509124 (study PRJEB26280, sample SAMEA2338647) | human gut metagenome | biome: human gut; feature: human-associated habitat; material: faeces... | reverse complement strand
AGTGCCACATGGCCTCTCGTTGTAAACGGAGTTACACGGCCAACCGTATGGTTCGGGCATACGCTGACGTGTGCACCCATTGAGCAGAGCGGGTAAATGAGGGCTGTTCCCTCCTGGATTTCCAGACGCTCAATCGCATCGGTGTCGTCGGAGCACCAGATCTGCGGGCTGTAGTAAAGCATTCCAGGATCGAAACGTGCACCGCCGCCGGAGCAGTTCTCCAGAAGCAGATCCGGGAACTCCTGTACCAGACGCTCCTGCATCGCATACATACCGAGCGCGTAGCGGTGGAACAGCTCCTGCTGGGAATCTTTGTCCAGGTAGGTGCTTCCCAGGTCGCTTAACTGACGGTTCATATCCCATTTCACGTATTTGATGTTTGCACTGCGCAGGATTTTTGCCACACATTCATACGCATAATCCTGCACTTCCGGGCGGGAGAGATCCAGCACGTACTGGCAGCGGATCTCAGTCGCTTCTCTTCCCGGAATCTGAATCGCCCATTCCGGGTGCTCTCTGTAGAGATCAGAGTCCGGGGAGATCATCTCCGGCTCGAACCAGATACCGAATTCAAGACCGATTTCATTCACTTTGTCAACCAGATTTTTCAGGCCGCCTTTGATCTTCTCTTCGTTGACAACCCAGTCACCGAGGGAAGAATCGTCTTTATTTCGTTTTCCGAACCAGCCGTCATCCATAACAAGCATCTCGATGCCGTCTTTTTTTGCCTCTCTTGCGATATCGAGGAGTTTATCGGTATCAAAATCAAAGTAAGTTGCTTCCCAGTTGTTAATCAGAATCGGGCGTTTTTTGTGGTTGTACGGGCTGCGGATCATATGTCTGCGATAAAATGCATGGTAGGAACGCGTCATTTTGCCAAGTCCCTCGGCAGAGTAGACCATAACAACCTCCGGCGCCTGGAATTCATCGCCGGCTTTTAAATTCCAGCAGAACTCCTCCTGGTTGATACCCATGACCATACGAACGGTATCAAACTGGCATCTTTCCACCTGTCCGATAAAGTTGCCGGAATATACGAAGTGCATTGCGTAAACCTCGCCGCGCTCCTGATCCGTTCCCGGTGTCACCAGGGCCACAAACGGGTGCTCCTGATGGCTGGACTCTCCTTTTCCGGAGGAAACGAGCTGTTTTCCGTAACGGAGCGCACCCTGCTGGATGTGGCGTTCTCTTCCCCAGGATCCATGAAGAGAAAGCATCTCAAAGTCTTCGTTGTCCATATCGAGGCAGGCACTGTAGATTTTCTCTACCTTCAGCGCTTCACTGCCTTCATTTTTCACGCGGACACTTCGGGTGATAACGTTTTCTTTTGTAAAAACAGAGTAGGAAAGGACAACAACAAGATCAAGAACAGGATCTTTGCAGGTGATTTCCAGAGTTTCTACTTCGTCCTCGGTTCCAAAAGAAGCCGGAAGACCGGTCAGCGGGCGTTTTCCTTTGAAAATTTCATAGGAATCAAAGAAAATCTCACATCCCATACGGCCCTGTGCATTTCTTATATTCAGACAGCTCTCACGGTAATCGCCGACTCCTCCGGTCGGGTATTCCATTGGAAAACGGTCGAGGAACGAAGATTTCTCTCTCTTATTGACGGACGGGGTGAACGGCGGCTCATCCATGCGGAGCGGATACAGATCCGGCTCTCCGTGCAGAAGGGGTCCGTAGTAAACATGTCCGACGTAGCCTTCCGGGCTCAGGCCGATCACATACGTCGTATTCTCTGTATTTAACTGAAAAAGCTTTTTCTCATCATAATATAAAATCGCCATTTTCTTCTCCTTATTTCAGGTAAGCTTGATCCGCCGGGCCGATTTTTGTACAAAAAGACCTCACCCGCCGGGCTGAGGCCTTTTTTTGTTTCTATATCACACAGCGTTTAAGCAGTTACCATTGCATTTTTTAATTTTTCCAGTTTCTCGGCTGCATCTTCAAGGGATGTGCCTTTTACGCCGAAATAGAATTTGATCTTCGGCTCAGTACCGGATGGGCGCACACAGCACCATGCGTTGTTTTCCAGCTCATAGTAAAGAACGTTGGAGGACGGAAGTCCGGTCGCGCTCTTCTCGCCACTTACGAGATCCACTCGTACGTCTGCTTTGTAATCGCGTACGGCAAGAACCTGGAAACCGCCCAGCTCTTTTGGCGGGTTCTCACGGAAGTTGGTCATCATGGTCTGGATCTCTTTTGCACCGTCGATACCTTTTAAGGTCATCGTTGCAAGACCCTCTTTGTAATAGCCGTACTCTTCGTACATATCCACCATGGCATCCCACAGTGTCTTGCCCTGCTGTTTGTAGTATGCAGCAACCTCGCACAGCATCATAACTGCCACGCAGGCATCTTTGTCTCTTGCATATGTTCCAGCCAGGCAGCCGTAGCTCTCCTCCAGGCCGAAGACATAGTTGTGTGCACCGCTCTGCTCAAAGAACTTGATCTGCTCGCCGATGTATTTGAAGCCGGTCAGAACTTCGATCAGTGCCACGTTGTAGGCTTTTGCGATTGCTTTTGCCATATCTGTGGTAACGATCGTCTCAACGAGAGCCGGGTTCTCCGGCATGGTTCCGTTCTTGGTGCGCTCGCGCAGGATGTACTCTGCAATCAGCATGCCGGACATGTTGCCGGTAAAGGGCATGTACTCGCCGGTCTTGGAATCCTTTGCATAAATGCCGAGACGGTCTGCATCCGGGTCAGTAGCCAGAACGATGTCTGCGTCCACCTTCTTTGCAAGCTTTAATGCCAGGGTAAATGCCTTGGGATCTTCAGGGTTCGGGTAATCCAGCGTCGTAAATGCAGGATCGGGACGTTCCTGTTCGGGAACAACATAAACGTGCTTGAAACCCAGCTCAGCCAGAATTCTTCTGACGGGCTTGTTGCCGGTACCATGGAACGGTGTGTACACGATTTTCAGTTCATCCGCTACTTCTTTGATGATTTCGGGATGAATGATCTGTTTCTTTAACTCTTCCATGTAGGCAACGTCGATTTCTTCGCCGATGTACTGATACAGACCGGCTTCGATGGCATCGTCCTTGGACATGGTTTTTACCGTATGGAAATCGGTTACATGCTCTACCTCGTCGATGATCTCATGATCCTTGGGGGCAGTTACCTGTGCACCGTCCTCCCAGTAAACCTTGTAGCCGTTGTATTCCGGAGGATTGTGGCTCGCCGTTACAACGATACCGGAAATACAGCCTAAGGTACGCAATGCAAAGGACAGCTCAGGTGTCGGACGGAGTTCATCGAATACATACGCCTTAATGCCGTTTGCAGCCATGCACAGTGCAGCCTCATCTGCAAATTCAGGAGAATAATAACGGCTGTCGTATGCAATTGCAACGCCCTTTTCAGCGCCGCCCTGCTTTAAAATGTAGTTTGCCAGACCCTGTGTTGCTTTTCTGACAGTATAAATATTCATCCGGTTGGTTCCGGCTCCGATCACACCGCGCAGACCGCCGGTACCAAACGCCAGATCCTTGTAAAAACGATCTTCAATCTCCGCCTGATTATCTGCAATTTTACGGAGCTCTTCCTTGGTTCCTTCATCAAAGTAGGAATCCTCCAGCCAGAATTTGTACTGATCCATGTAATTCATCGCTTTTGCTACCTCCATCTTTTCTGATGCCTGCCGTCTCTTACGTCCCTGCCTGTCAGTCATTCCTTGGCTGCAGTGCATCTTGTTTAAGTTAGTATACACTATTTTTTCAGACCCGTAAAGAAAAGTCAGATTTATCTAACGAAAAATTCGGATTAAAATAAGGATCTCCGGCTTCCAGCTCAGCTTTCCATTTGTTGCGGAAGCGTTCGGACTCTTCGTTATACCGTTTTGCTTTTTCTCCCTGATCGTCTAATCCTCTCGAAATCGATTCGAAATGATACAGCTCGGCAAAGGGCGTAAAGACGTTCAGATAACCAGCCTTGCGCAGCTTCAAACAGAAGTCCACATCGTTTAATGAAATTTCAAAGCTCTCGTCCAGACCGCCGACCTGCTCATAGAGCGATTTTTTCACCAAAAGACATGCTCCGGTTACTGCCGTCATGTCCTGCGCATAGCACAGACGTCCCATGTATCCTAAATTTTCCCGCTTCTGGCGGTAATGCACATGTCCTGCCGTCCGATGCGCGCCAAGCCCGATCACGACGCCCGCATGCTGGATCGTTTTATCCCCATAGTAAAGCTTTCCGCCGACTGCGCCGACGTCCGGGCGCTGCGCATACATCAGAAGCTCTTCCATCCAGTTGATCGTAATTACCTGCGTATCATTGTTTAACAACAGCACATAGTCTCCGGTCGCAAGAGAGACGCCGAAATTGTTGATTTTCGAATAATTAAATTTACCCTCGAAGGTCACCACGCGGATCTGCGGATTATTCTGCAGCTCGTCATAGTAGGAAAAAATCTCCTTCGTCTCGCTGTTGTTCTCCACTACAATGATCTCGTAATTTTCCCAGGTCGATTTTTCCACAATGGAGCTGATACAGCGGCGCAGGTCTTCCACATGATCCTTATTCGGAATAATGATAGAAATCTTCGGTTCACCGATAATTTCATAACTGATTTTAAAAATCGTCTCAAACGCGCGAGTGCTCGTAATTGTAAAGTTTTTGAAGCCGTGTCTGCGCAAATGATCCGCAACCGCGCCTCTCGCTGCTTCGACCACGTAAGGCTTTGCCTCGATATTGCCCGCAACACTGCCTGCATGGGAGCGCCAATAATACAGAAGCTTCGGCACATGGACGATATGCTTCGCATTGTCCGTCAGGCGCAGAATCATGTCATGATCCTGGCTGCCGTCAAATTTTGTCCGAAACAGCTCCGTGCCATCCAACAGCTCTCTGGAAAATACGCTGAAATGACAAATATAGTTGTTCGCGCGCAGGTTGTCGATCGCATAATCCGGCTTGAAGTGCATCGTGATCATCTTGTTGATGTCCGGGCTCTTAAACGTCGCCTCATCACAGTAAATAAAGTCCGCATCCTTTTCGTTGATCGCCTTTACATACTCGTAAAGTGCGCAGGGATGCAGAATATCGTCGTGGTCAAACAGCCCGATAAACTCGCCGGATGCAAGCTTATAGCATTCGTTCGTGTTGCCCGAAATGCCCTCGTTTTTGGCAAGCTTCTGATAAACGATTCTCGAATCCTGCGCCGCCAGCCTTTTGCAGTATTCGCCGACATAGGCGTGCGCATCGTCCGAACCGTCCGCCAGACACAGCTCCCAGTTTTTGTAGGTCTGCCACTGGACGGAGCCGATCATCTCGGTTAAAAAGCTTTCCGGCGTGTTCCACAACGGAACAAGAATACTGATCTTGGGCATCCGTTCAAAGACAGCCGCCTCCTGCTTCTGTCTTTCCTCTGCGGACGGGAAGCTCTGGGTGCCGTAATGGGTCATCGCCTTCTTTTCCCAGGATTTATAGCGCACCTTTGCAATCACGCCCGACAGACTGCCGCAATTTTTCAAACGGTCCTTCTGGCGGATCACAAAATGCATGCACTTTCTGGCAGGGCCGGACGCTTTCCAGATCGGATTGTTTTTGATGCGGTTCAATTTGAACTGCAGATCGTCCACCTGATCCTCCAGCTCAGCGACCCGGGTTGCCAGATAAACGGCTTTATAATGTTCTTTCTCGTAAGCGTCCTGATAGTCCTTTTTTTCTTCCATGATTTTATTATTTCCTCACTGTAAGCATTTCCGGACTGAAGCGGTAAAGCTTCTGCCGCGAGCAGGTATCTTCCCACAAAAAGCCGATCAGGTAGTCTCCCTCCGGCAGGCTGTCCCGATCGAAGGTCACGCACACGCCCGGCAGCTCGGTATGGACAATTCCGTGCAGATTTTCGTCGATATCCGGGCGGAACTGCCTCGTACAGGGAATCCTCCAGACCTCGCCCCGATCCTCAGGAATCGCTTCCGTACTGGAGCCGGGCGCAATATAGCCGGTCTCCACCTTCTTTAACAACAGGGAAAAATCGTACCGACAGTTGTCAACCTGCAGTGCCCACGTCCAGCCCTGGATCATCCAGTCGCCAGTTCCTGCTCCTGCAGTGCCCCTTTGCCAGCGTCCCAGGTCCCCGGCGAACTCCACACCGATGCGCAGCACCTCATTATGCCACTGCGGTTCCAGAACACCCTCGATCTTCTCAGGGGAAACTTTTTCCACTCTTTTGTCAAAATCATAACGGCAGCCCGTATAAAATTCCGCATCCAGCACATCCTTTACCAGATATCTGTGATAGAACGGGTCTGTTCCGTATAAGGACGGGTGCAGTTCATAGAGCAAATTCAGTTCCTGATGCAGACGGCGCAGCTTTTCCGTGCTGTCGTCCGCACCGCGGCTTAAGGATTCATGATGCGTCAGCGTCACATCGTTGCGTACCACGTTGTAATAGCCCATTTCATATACATGATAGCAGAATTCCACGTCGTTGAACGCGACACGCAGGTTCTCAGACAGTCCTTGCGCCTGATCGTAAATGCTTTTTTTCACCAGCAGGCAGGCTCCGGTTACACCCAGGACATCCATCGCCATGCGGTTGCGCCCGAAATAAAATTCCAGCGCATCGGAGCGGAACTGCAGCTTGTGTGCAGGTCCCAGATGAATGTTGGTGATGCCCGCGTGCTGAATGATCTCCGTGCCCGGATAGATCAGCTTTGCGCCCACCGCGCCGACGTGCGGCAGAACCGCCTTTTCCATCAGCTTTTCCAGCCAGTTGTCCTGCGTAATTTCGATATCGTCATTCAATAACAGGATGTAATCGCCGGTCGCCAGGGACACGCCAAGGTTGCACATTTTGGAAAAATTGAACTCCATCGGTTCATAGTGATAAACGAACCGGAAATCCTCCTTCAACATGTCGCGCATCCGTTCAATTCTTGCACGGTTTTGTTCATTGCTTCCGTTATCCACAACGATGATCTCAAAATCCCGGTAGTTTCCACTTTCCAGGACAGAATGAATGCAATTCGATAAAATATGGGGATGATCCTTGGTCGGGATGATGATCGAAACCTTCCCGGAGGGCGTAAGAGGCCAGCCTCTTCTTACATATGCCGCCTTTTTCAGATCATCATACGTCTCTTCCATACCCCAGACTTCGATTTTTTCATGATGAAACAGCACGCTGTCGATATGCGCCGTTCCATTCTCGATTTCCGTCAGGCGCAGCACCAGGTCATAAAGGTTGCGCAGTGGGTTCTCATCTGCCAGCCACGGACAGTTCTCCATCGCCTGTCTGCGCACCGCAAAGAATCCGCCGAAATAAAAGCAGGACATCAGTGTATCCGGCGACCAGTCCGGCTTCAGCCAGGGATTTTTACGCTTGCCGGCTTCGTCGATTTCATCCTCGTCCGCGTAGGCGATCACCGTTTCAGGATGGGCTTCAAACCAGCTGAGCACATGTGAAATGCCTCTCGTGTCCGGGCTTGCGTCCGGCGCATGGAAAATCAGGACGTCCGTCGGCGTCGCGCCGTGGGCATACCGATGCACATCAAAATCCGCACGGCACTCGTCGTAGGAGATCACCTCCGCGTGCTCTACCCTGTGCTCTGCGCGCAGTGCCTCGTCCTCCTGGGCTTCCTTTTCCCGAATCCACTCGTCATAGGTGAGCGTCTGTTTCTGAATCTGCTCCTGATACCATCGGTATCTTCTCTTTACCAGATTATCCTGAATTGCTTCTTTTATCTTTGAAACCAAAAACCTTTCCTCCTTGCCGCTGCCGCCAGGCGCGCCTGAATATCCTGCAGCATTTCCGCCGACAGCCATGCGATCTGTGCCCGGATGATCAGTGCTTCGCCATCCGTCGCCTCGTTGTCCAGACAATCCAGCCGAACGCTGATGTTCGGATCTCCTGTTTCAAACAGTACCGTCGGAACATGGGACGGGGTATCTGCAAGCACCTGTCCGTTCGTCGACAGGCACTGATCCAGCTGTGCCCGCGTCAGCGCTTTTCCGCGCCATTCGATTCCATGAATCTGTACCAGACACGGCAGCTCCGCAGGATCTAAGCGAATCGCTTTTGTACCTGCTTTGCAGATGATCCTGGCGTTGATCAGATCGTCCGCCTCATATGCATCATATTGATAATAAGAATGCTCCGGTGTATATCCTGCGCCGAAGTCTTCAAATACCTGCACCTTTTTGCGGTCCGCCCGGGCGAAAAATTCCTGATACGGCACAGCACGATTGCCGATCAGATGCCGAAGCTGCCCAAGAGCCGTCCGGCTCCGCCCGTCCTTTTCCTGCAGGACAAAGTGCTGGAACGCCAGCTCTTTTTCCGAAAGCTCCCGCATCTGCTCTTTGCCGATGCCAAGGGCTTCCAGATGCTTTTTCACAATCGGATGCTCCATCCGAACCGGATCCTCCTGACCATAGCAGTTCAATGCCCGGCTGATGATCTGCTGCGGCGTCAGCTTGTCTGTCGTCCACTCGTAATCGATCATCGTCCAGATATCACCCTGTACGCAGATATTCGGGAAGGTCAGGTCATAATCCTGCTTCGTCCCCTCCGCTTTCCACGCTGCGATTTTGCAGTAACGGTCAAACAGCTTATCAAAACCGGCTTCGTCATTGTTCTGTAAGCACTCATCCAGCAGCTCTTCCAATGTCCGGCTATTTTCGAGATATTCGATTTCCGCAAAGGGCAATCCATCCGGATTCCGTTTCAGCTCCAGACGGTTGACTGAGAGGGTGCTGCCTTTAAACCGTTCTGTGAAGACGCATTCATTTTCTGCCAGGGCTTCAATATGTGCCGCAGCAGCTGAGGCTGCCGGATATTTCCGGACAGTGTGTTTTCCGTCCTTTTCCAGAATATCCGTGCGGATGCTCAGATGCTCCGCCCTGTCGTTGGAAAAACGGCTGTATACAATATCCGTCATGGGTCCTGTCATCACGAGGAACGAATTGCTGTACTGTCCAAACAGTCCCTCGCGGATGAGCATGTCGAACACCTTTTTTTCATCGAACAGCAACATCCGGTCGCGGTCGAAATTTCGTAGGTTATTAGATAGTTCTCCGACTTTCGGCAGATACCGGTCGGAGTACAGCGTCGTCATAAATTTATAATCCGGATAAGGGTAGTAGAAATGATATTCCGTCTCACCGCATTCTTTCAGGATTTTTTCCAGACCGCTCCGGGAAAAGGTGCGAGCCGCACCGCCCTGGGGGTAATCCTCCAGGCCTGAAAAAAACGTGCCGACGTGGTCTTCCCGGCACCCCGCCCAATATTTTAAACCAAGCTTATTCTCTATCGCAATCACGATATGTCCATCGGATTTCACATGTTTTTTGATAATCCGGTAGAAATCGTGAAAGGGGGTTTTTCCGCCGATATAGCTCTGCCCGTATTCAAACACGCCGATCAGACAGACAAAATCATAATCCGTCGGCAGATCCGGCTCGATGTCCGAAAAGTTGCCCACATGGATCGTCACGTTGTCACAGTCCTGATGGCGGTAAGCGTTGATCAAGCTGCGTTTTTTCGAAAGGTCGACGCAGGTTACGCTGCCTGCCTTCTGTGCGAGGCTTCCCGTAATCGCGCCGCAGCCGGAACCGATTTCCAGCACCTTCATGCTTTTGTCAACAGGCAGCCATCCGACGATATTTTCCCGCAGGTCTGAAAGGTGGTAAAGCACCTCCCAGCTCGCCGCTTTATAGATTTCCTGGGGATATTCCCGGGGCGGGATTGTTTTTACCAGCTCCAAAAGTGCATCCTCCGACGCTCCGTCGCAGTAAAAATCCTGTTCCGGATAATGGGAATAATCCAGCACAACATTCCCGATCTTCTCTGTCCTGCCTGTCTGCATACGTTAAATCTCCTTCACCTCAACCTGAGATTCCATATCAAAATAGCCCACCGTATCCTTGTCGGACACGACCGTAATATTCAGCACGTCATAAAGGCGATGATACACTTTAAACGTATCTTTTTCATACCCTGTCACACCCAGGGATATGAGATAGTCACCGCCCTGCAGGCGCATCTTCTGGCGGAATGTAATTTCCAGCACCTGACCCGCCTTTACGCTCTCCAGAAACGTCTTTTCAAACATCGTGTTCGTTCCCGTGATCTCCACGCCCTTGATGTTTTTGATGGAAAAAGCAAAGATCGGTGCCGGAAGATCCTGACCGATTTTCACCTTCATATGCATCGTGAATTCGTCGCCCTTTAAAATTGCGGTCGTCTGCACGTCGTTTTTGTCCGTAATGTAATACGAAACAATTTCCGCCTGCTTCGTGCCGTATTCCAGTGTCTCCGGGTTGACGCCCATGCGCGCCGCTTCCTGCTTCTTTTTCTGTTTGTCAAGCGCCGCCCGAACATCCCCGTCCGCCGTCAGGTCAGGTACATCCACGCCAGCCTTAGGCGTTTCGTACTGTCCGACCAGCACCTGCTTGTAGGCGTCGATCATGTCTTTGGGCGAGCCTTCTCCGAGCTTTACGCCCTGATTTAACAGAATCGCACGGTCGCAGTATTTGCTGATCGCGCTCAGATCGTGGCTGACGAACAGGATCGTCTTGCCTTTTTTCTTGAATTCCTCGAATTTTCGATAGCATTTTGCCTGGAAAAATACGTCGCCAACTGAAAGCGCCTCATCGACGATCAGGATTTCCGGGTCGATATTGATGGCAACTGCAAATGCCAGTCGGACAAACATACCGCTGGAATAGGTCTTTACCGGCTGGTACACATAGTCCCCGATATCCGCAAAATCCAGGATATCCTGCAGCTTTTCATCAATTTCTTTTTCAGAAAAACCGATCATCGTTCCATTCAGATAAATATTTTCGATGCCGTTGTATTCCATGTTAAAGCCTGCGCCCAGCTCCAGCAAGGCGGAAATTCTGCCGTTTACCTGCACAGTGCCGCTCGTCTCATGTAATACGCCGGTGATAATCTTTAAAATCGTCGATTTGCCGGAGCCGTTCGTGCCAATAATGCCGACAGTCTCTCCTTTATAAATGTCCAGACTGACATCCTTTAATGCGTAATGCGGCGTGGAAAGTTTCTTTTTTGTCAGTCCCAGGGATTCGATCAGACGATCCCGGTTTCTGCGGTACAGCTTGTATACTTTGCTCACCCTGTCCACATGAATTGCCAGTTCTTTTTGTTCCATAACCAGTTTTCCTTTACATGATATCCGCAAAATGAATCTTGAGTTTCTTGAAAATCAGCGCGCCAATGCCAAACAGCACCACCGTGATAATCCAGAAATAAACCGTGGAGTAAAAGTCTTCCCAGAACCACTGTTTTCCGTATACAGCGCTTCTGTAGCCCTCCACAATGTATACAAGCGGATTGATTTTCACGATCATCTGAAGCTTCATCGGAAAATCATTGATATTCCACAGCACCGGAGTTGCCCACATACCGACCTGCAGAAAGATATTGACAATGGACTGCAGATCCCTGAAAAAGATGACAACCGAGCAGGTCGTATAACTGAGTGCCAGTACAAAAACGAACATGCAGAAGCTGTAATAAAATACCTGCAGTGTATACAGGCTCGGATAATAGCCGTTCAATGCTGCCACGATCAGTAAAACCAGCACGAAAAACGCATGAATAAATGTCGCTGCAATAATCTTGATAATCGGCAGGATACTGATTTTGAATACGACTTTTTTTACCAGGTAATTATATTCCAGCAACGATACCATTGCGCTGGTCAGGGCTTCGGAAAAATAAAACCAGGGCACCAGTCCCGCTGTCAGAAACAGGATATACGGAACACCTTCTACGCCTCCGGAGGCATAACCAGTCCGGTTCGGGAAAATAATCACGAAAACAACCCAGTACATCGCAACTGTGATGACCGGCTGCACCATCGCCCAGAACGCTCCCATATAAGAGCCTGCGTAGCGCTTTTTGAAATCGCTCTTTGCCAGTTTCCAGATCAGCCTGCGGTTCTGGTATAATTCCCCCGGCAGTACCGTGATCTTATCGTATAACCGGATAAAGGCAATGACCGCCGCCACGATCAGCACGCAGGCAATCACTTTTTTCAGCAGCTCATCCTGCGGATTGGCAAGGGGATTATGATAAACAAGGATAATAACGGCAAGAATCGCCATCACCGCAGTGAATATGGCGATTCCTGTTTTTTTATTCAGTCTCTTCATTTATTTCTGCTTTCTGTAAATTCGGCAAAAGAGCCCCACTTTTTATCTTTGTCAGACAAGGTCAGTTCCATTCCTTCCGGAATCGGCCATTCTACGCCGATCTGGGGATCGTTCCATGCCAGACCGCCTTCGTCGTTGGGATGATAGAAGTCGGTGCACTTATAGGCAAATTCCGCATAATCCGACAGCACTACAAAGCCGTGTGCGAAATTCTTGGGGATAAAGAACTGCTTTTTGTTCTCTTCGGAAAGCAGCACACCGTACCACTGACCATAGGTTTTGGAGCCGGGACGTAAGTCAACCGCAACGTCAAACACTTCGCCGCGAATCGCTCTCACCAGTTTGTCCTGGGGGTAATTGATCTGGAAATGAAGCCCCCGCAGAACGCCTTTTTTGGATGCGGACTGGTTGTCCTGTACGAAAACCTGATCGATGCCGGCTTCCTTGTAATCGTTGTAGTTATAAGTCTCCATGAAGTAGCCGCGGGCGTCGCCGAACACCTGGGGAGTGATCACCTTAAGACCTTCGATATGACATGTTTCTACTGAAATTTTTCCCATTTTTCTATTCTCCTGTTCCGTTTTTAAAGTCCGTTTGCGACCTCTACGAGATATTTTCCATAGTTGGTCTTCATCAGCGGCTCCGCAAGCTTTAAGAGCTGCTGTTTATCGATAAAACCTCTGCGGAACGCGATTTCCTCAATGCAGGAAATGTACATGCCCTGACGCTTCTGTACCGCTGCGACGAAATCTGCCGCATCCAGCAGTGCATCGTGGTTGCCGGTATCGAGCCATGCAAAGCCTCTGCCCAGCGTCTCCACCATCAGCGTCCCTCTGCGCAGATATTCGTTGTTGATCGAAGTGATTTCGATCTCGCCTCTTGCAGACGGCTTTACGTTGCGGGCGATTTCCACAACGTCGTTATCATAAAAATACAGTCCGGGAACTGCGTAGTTGCTCTTGGGATGCTCCGGCTTTTCCTCGATGGAAAGCGCTTTGCCGTTTTCATCGAATTCCACCACGCCGTATTCTCTGGGATCGCGGACAAAATAGCCGAAAATCGTCGCACCCTTTTCCCGCTCCGCTGCCTGACGCAGCACTCTGGAAAAGCTCTGTCCATAGAAAATATTGTCGCCCAGAACGAGGGCAACGCTGTCGTTTCTGATGAAATCCGCGCCGATCAAAAATGCGTCTGCCAGTCCGCGGGGCGTCTCCTGAACCGCATAGGACATCGAAAGTCCCAGCTGCTCGCCTGTACCGAACAGTTCTTTAAAAGCAGGCAGATCCCTGGGCGTGGAAATAATCAGAATCTCCCGGATGCCCGCCAGCATCAGTGTGGAGAGCGGATAATAAATCATCGGTTTGTCGTAAACCGGCATAATCTGTTTGGATACCGCCTTGGTCAGCGGATAAAGGCGGGTTCCGGAGCCGCCTGCAAGAATGATACCTTTCATAGATTCCTCCATTCCTATGCGTTCATTCGCCTGTATGAAAAACATTTTGCTTTACAGGATCGCTCCGGCGGCACTGTTCTACTGCCCTGCAGCACTGTTCTACTGCCCGGCAGCACTGTTCTACTGCCGTGCGCTCCTGCCCAGATGCGCCAAAAGGGGAACGGTGTCGCGCGCCGTCCCCATTCTGGTATACAAAGCCCTGTTTTCTTCGGTCTGTCCGGCATTTTCCTCCCGGCAGTCCGGAAATTTCTCAGGCTTTGTACATTTCGTTATAATATTTCTGGTAGTCGCCGCTGGTTACGCGCTCCATCCAGTCTTCATGCTCGAAGTACCATGCAATGGTCTTTTTGATGCCTTCTTTGAACATCGTCTCCGGATACCAGCCGATCTCTTTCTTAATCTTGTCGGGAGCGATCGCGTATCTTCTGTCGTGTCCCTTACGGTCTGCTACATAGGTAATCAGATCCTTGCTGACAAGCGCCTTGCGCGGGTCGTCGTCTGCAAGCATCTCCTGCAGGGTCTCGATAATGATTTCGATGATCTGAATGTTCTGTTTTTCGTTATGACCGCCTACATTGTAGGTTTCGAACAGTCTGCCCTGCTCCTGCACCATGTCGATGGCCTTTGCGTGGTCTTCGACATACAGCCAGTCGCGGACGTTCTTGCCGTCGCCGTATACCGGAAGCTTCTTGCCGTGCAGCGCATTGTTGATGATCAGCGGAATCAGCTTTTCCGGAAACTGGTAAGGGCCGTAGTTATTAGAGCAGTTTGTGATATTTGCAGGGAAATGATAGGTATCCATATACGCTTTTACAAGCATATCAGATCCTGCCTTGCTGGCAGAATACGGGCTGTGGGGTGCATAGGGGGTTGTCTCATAGAAATAGCCGCCGTCTTCGCTCAAAGAGCCGTATACTTCATCCGTCGAAACATGCAGGAATTTCTTGCCCGGCTTAAAGGTGCCGTCCGGAAGCTCCCACGCGTTCTTTGCGCAGTTTAACATCACGGCAGTACCCAGCACGTTGGTCTGTACGAATACCTCGGGATTCCTGATGCTTCTGTCTACATGGCTTTCCGCTGCAAAATGAACTACGCGGTCAATATCGTTTTCTGCAAAGATCTTTGCAATCGCTTCTTTATCGCAGATATTTGCTTTTACAAAGGTATAGTTATCGCGGTTTTCAATGTCCTTTAAGTTCTCGAGATTGCCCGCATAGGTCAGCGCATCCACATTGATAATGCGGATTTCGTTGTCATACTTGCGGAACATATAGTGAATGTAATTGGAACCGATAAACCCCGCTCCTCCGGTAACAAGATAGGTTCTCATGCCTCTTCTCCTTTTCGATTCTGCGCAAAAGGACGCAAAATCCCATAATCCTGATTTTTTTCCAGTGTACCATATTTTCCGTGTTTTTCCAACAGGAAAATACGGCATTGCCGCCATTCCCGGCAATGCGCGCTGCAGTTTACGGATATCCTGCAGACTGCAGCGCCCTGTCCGTATCAAATTTTGTCACAATATCAGTAACCCATATAGCTTACGTTTAAGTCAACATTTCCTTTGATTCCTGCAATCGACCCTCTCGACGAATACTGCCACATCTCATAACGTCCTCCATAGGTCGGTGCAGCAACATACTGCGCCAGCCAGATCTTGCAGCCGCCAAGGGCGCCTGTATTGATCTTTTCCGTCAGCCAGTTTTTGTTCGCATACAGTCCCGGCGTGTAGCCGCTGTTACGGATCGTCTGGCAGAATGCGTTGATGACAGACGTTCGCGCCGCTTTGGAGATTCCGTCTGCGCGCCCATTTGCGCTCTCCACGTCAATATATACAGGATAAGTGATTCTGTATTTTTTAATCAGGGAAAGCGTCATGGAGGCCTCTTCGACCGCTTCCACTTCATTCACCGCCTGGCTGAAGAAATAAATACCGACCTTCAGACCTGCCGCCGTCGCGCCCTGAATATTTCTCTTAAACTTCTGATCCTCTACCAGCACACCCGAAGCCGAGCCGCGGTAACCGCAGCGCAGGATGACGTACTGTACGCCGGAGGTTTTGACTGCGTTCCAGTCGATATTGCCGTTGTGTTTGGAAATGTCAATTCCCATCACAGTTCCCGTATTTAAGCTGCCGTCCCCATTGAACGTGTATTTCACGCCCTGGATCACCTGTTCGCCGGTAACGGCGGTCCCGTTTTTGTCATAGAAAAAGCGTTTTCCGTCGATCGTCTGCCACCCGGTATACCGATATTCCACATTCGCTTTTTTGCGGTAAAATTTGTCTTTGGTATAATAATCCGCCGTCGTTGCCTCACGGTAGGTATCCCCGTCCTTGCAGTACAGCTGGTTGCCGTTTTTATCTTTCAATAAGGTCTTTGTATCGCCGCGGTTTATCTTTTTCTCCGTCACCTTCACGGTGCTGATTCCGCTCTCTACGTTGCTGCCGTCCTGCGCGACCGCTTTGATCTTCGCTTCTCCGGCTTTTACGCCTTTTACCGTTCCCTTATCATCCACCGAGACAAACTCTTTTCCGGAAACGATTTCCCAGCGAACGGACTTGTTCGCTGCATTGTCCGGCGATACCGTTACAGAAAGGGAAACAGTCTGTCCAACCTCAACCGTTGCAGAGCCTGAGATCGTGATCTTCTTGACCTTTACCTCCTCCGGCTTGGTTTCCGGCGTTTTCGTCGGCTCTGTCGCTGCAGTGCTGCTTTCGGTTGCAGATTCGCTTTCCGAAGGCTTTGTACTTTCACTCTCGGACGGCTTCGTGCTCTCGCTTTCCGTCGGCTTGCTGCTTCCGGATTCCGATTCGCTCTCGGTCGGCTTTGTACCTTCACTTTCAGACGGCTTTGTGCTTTCGCTCTCAGAGGAAGATTCACTCTCCGAAGGCGGCGTGTTCTCGCCCTCTGCAGGGGATTCCTCCCTGGGCTGATTGAAAACGGCGATCTGCGTTTCCTTTGCAAAATATGCGTATTTTATCTCCGGCTCCAGAAGTCTTGCCTGGGCAGGCTCCGGGATATCGGACTTGCCGACCTCTTCATATTCCTGTCCGTTTCCTGCCGGTGTTTTGGTGGACGCAACCCATTCCACAGTATCCTGCAGAACCGATTCCACTGCCGGCGCAATCGCGGTATCCTCTTTCGCCACGTTGATCTCCGACTCCTTTTTGATCTCGTCCGTCACGTCGACCTTTTTATACTCAATCTTGTCCTTTACCGTCACTCGCCCGGAAATTCCGGCTGCTTTTCTGCCGCTGATTTCATCCGGTCCGGTCACGGTAACGACGTAATCGCCTGCTTTTAAGTCTTTTAAATAAATTATGCCGTCCTTGTCGTCATCCTTTGCGTTCTGGCTCGACGCGCCCTCCAGCTTTACGGTAAATGGTTGATTTCCTATCAGCTTACCGGAGTTTTTGTCCGCAAATTTAATTTTCATATCCTTCTGCATCGAAGACAACTTTAAAATAACGTCGACATTGGCTTCCAGATCCTTTTCCTCATATCCGGTTTCCGTCTCCGTCGTCTCTTCTTCAGAAGCCTCCTCCGAGACGTTCTGCGCTGCGACAGCGACCGCCGACAGGACCTCTTCCCCGGACATCCCGATCGCTTCCAGATTTTTCCCGACTGCAGCCACCGCCTCCATCTGCTTATTCTGCTCGTTTCGTCCCAGATACATCGATGTCGTAAACGCTGCCGCCGCCAAAACCAGCACGCCCGTCAGAGCAATCGCGATATCCAGCGCCGCCATCGGCTCTTTTCTGGCAGACCGGTGTTTTCGGTTTCTGCCGGATGCTGCGGTCGATGCGGACGCAGAGCGCTTTACAGTGCGGTTCTGACTGCTTTTTTCATGAAAGGTCTGACTGCTTTTTCCGGCAGGCTTTTTCACGCGGCGCTTATTGCTGTGCGCTGGTGTTTTGCCTGATACCTCGTCCCAGTCGTCGAGAAATTCTCCATCGTCCCAGTTCGACTTTTTCCGCTCGGGAATACGTTCTGCGCGCTGCGCCTTTTTTTTCTGTTCTGATACGCTCTTTCTGTCTTTTATCCCATGGGGAGCCGCTTTTTTGGCACTTCCCGATTTTTTCTTCTTATGCTGTTCCTCCACTGATTCCCTCCTGCCAGCTTTCCTGTCGAAAAATGTAAACGTTTTTTCGTTGTGTATTTTTTGTCTAAATGGCACAATATGTTTATCCGGACAAAGACTTTTGTCACCCAAAAGAAAGGAGTTACGCTTATGATGTACATCCATTATTGCCGTCACTGTAAACGAATCCACATGCTGAACGGGCACAAAAAATACTGTCCCGCCTGCCGCGGCCATTTAAATGAACTCAAAATTTCCTATCTGAAATATGTCAATCTCGCCCCGGCAGACCGACGTGCCTTCCGCGACCGTCTGGGTGATCCGGCGGAGCTTGCCGCCTGCACTGCAGATATGCGCCGCTCCTACGATTATGCAAAATGGCTGCAGCTGACCTCAAAGGTAGAACACAGCCATTCCCAGAACTATGCAGCATATTCCCACTAATTTGCGAGCAGTCAGCTTTTCATGAAAAAACACCGCACCGCAGACCGGAACCAATACATAGCCCAGCGAATCAATGACAGGGGCGTTGAAAAAATCCACGCCCCGAAGTCCCATAATACTTAAAAACACGGAGCCGAACATCAAAATATAACCCGTGATCACCCACGGATTCAAATATTCCCGAATCCAGCTGTCATAATGATGCAGGGCGCCTTTTTTTAATAAAACCTGGGAAACCGCCGCCACAAGCACGGATCCGATCAGAAAGAAGTAATGATAATCAATCATGATTTTCCTGCTCCTTTCCTCCGTTGATAATCAGCGTCCCGGCAAGCACCAGTCCGACGCCGATGAGTTTTTTCACCGTAATCTGCTCCCCGAACAGTAATACCGCCCACAAAAGGGACCACAAAAGCGCCATCGCCCGATTCGCATACGCCACAGACAGTTCCACCCGTTTGATGACCTGCTGCCAGCAAAGCGCGTAGATGCCCAGCACTCCGATTTCTGCTCCGTAGAGCAGCAAAAATGTCCATCCGTTTCCGCTCTCCGCGGACTGCGCTGCGATTTTGCTGATGACCGTGGAGCTGGTGTAGATCAGCACGACAAGCTGCAGGATGGCAAAATCCCGTAAATTCAGTTTCTTTTTCATATAAAAATTCCTTTTTGGTCGCCGAAAGTGCACTCACGAACCCGCGTTAACGTGCTTTTTTGCCTGCTTACGCAGGCTGTTCGTTTGTTACCGGCTTTCGCCCATCCGCCCATAAACTTCGTTCATGGGCCACTGTCGCCGTTCGTCAATCATGCAAGCATGTTGACTCGCTGTTGCTCCAGTATATCATCTTTCTCACGGATTAGGAAGATTTAAGATTCTTAAATTATTTTGAATCTTTTGACCCCTGTCTGGACAGTTGTGGGGCTGAATGCTAAGATGAATGTATCAAAACGACTTTTTACCGGTCAAAATTGACAGTAAACCATAAGGAGCTCAGATTTTTTATGAAAGAAAATAATTCTACCGCAGAAAACAGCAGACCAAATCAGCATTCAAGGCATACCCATTCCCATACAAAAAGCCGTAAAAGGAGGCGTCGTTCTTCCAGCTCCGGGCGTCCGTCCGGACATGTGATTTTCGTCATCGTCTTTTCCATCATCCTCGTTGTAACGATTGTCCGGCTGTTTCTCTGGAACCGCGGCCGTCAGTCCGATTATGACCCAAATGAAACGACTACAGAGTTCGATGTTGAGGTTATGGATTATCTCCAGCCTCTCGATCCGGAAATGCTCGAAGGACATGAGGATGACGGGGTAACCACCGTTCTTGCCCTCGGAAACGACCTTCTGTCCGATGATCGCTCCGACACCGGTCTGGCTGCCCTGATGGAAAAATCCGCAAATGCGACCATTTTAAACGCCGCGTTCCCCGGAAGCTCCATTTCCATGAAGCATCAGGAATTTGACAACAGCTATCCGCTGGATGGCGTCAGCCTTTACTGGGTTGCGGCTGCTCTGCTCAACCAGAATTTCGACCTAATGGACGTCATCGTCCCGCAGATGAATTCCGAAGCTGCCGCGCAGGCGCTCGAAACTTTAAAGAGCGTTGACCTTTCCAAGGTGGACGACCTCGTGATCCTCTATGACCTGCAGGACTACAGGGACGACCGCACGGTTTACGACGAGGCAAACGATAAAAACCTGACGACCGTTTACGGCGCTTTAACCGCGACAATCAAGCTTTTTCAGGAACAATGCCCGCATATCCGCATTTATCTGCTCTCCCAGCCCTACGGCACCTTCACGGATGCAAACGGCAAAACCATCGATATCGACCGCGATGATCTCGGCAACGGCACGATGGTCGATTACCTCAACTGGGAAGTCCTGCCGCAAAAACGGCGTATCCTTTATCGACAACTACTACGGTGCGATCACAATGGAGGATACCGACTGCCTGACGGACGGATATCATCTGAACCAAAAGGGTCGTGAAAAAATCGCAGAGCGGTTTGGAAAAGTATTTAAACAGTAAATGGATCTTGCAAAAAAACCGGGAGCCTGTGCACACTGCGCAGGCTCCCGGTTTGTTATTCTTTTCCTATTCTTTCCTCTTCGCAATCTCCACCGCTTCATTCCGGTACAGCTCATATGCTTCAATATCCGCGATTTTCGTCAATCCGTTTTTTTGCGGATCGCCGGTATACGGAACGCTCTTGTTCAAAATCAGATACTGGCAGTTGTACTCCGTCAAAAGCGGCGAAAGCGCATCCAGATCAATCGTATCCTCCCGCATAATCTTATAAATCGGATGCGTGTCCCAGTTCCACTCCCAGGACGCCTCCAGCATTTCCCGCCCGTACGGCATCTGCACCTCCGAGGTATACTGCCGCACATAGTAGATCAGCTCTTGCGGAAATACCGCCCAGACGCGCTCTTCCTCCTCCGCCGGCATGATCTCGTTGCAGATCGCGATCACGGAATTTGGAATATGATACCGGTTCTGCGCCTTTGACAGATACGGGCTGTTGTACACCGATTTTCCGGTCAACACCAGCACCAGCGCCAAAACAACAAAGCCGATCCGGTAATGCTTTCCAAACAACCGGATGCCCGCATAAGCGATCACAACCGCCATGGGAAGCAGCCACAAAATCCGGTAATAGGTTTCTCCTTCGCCCAGAAGATTCATTACCGTCTTTGTAAACGGCAGAAAGAATAAAACCGTGATCACCAGAGAGCTTTCCACCAGCACCACACGGATCTGTTTTTTCTTTTCTGCCACCAGCAAATACAAAAGCGCAGCCAGAAAAAGTACCGGATACCAGCCGCTGCCGCAGTAATTCTGAAAAATTGTCACAATCTCTTTCAACGCAATCTCTCCTATCGATGCAGTTCACAGGTGTTTTGCAAACTGCCGTCTTTCACTTACAAAACCAGCAGCAACATCAGATAAACCACATTCGGAATGCAGCACAACGCCGTTTTCCACAAAATTGACCAGCTCCGGTATCGGATCGCTGCCACAAGTGCCGTAATGCCGAACAGCAGTGCTGTCAGAAACGCACCCATACTCGTCATCATCGCCGCTGCGATATGATTGACTGCAAGCAGCAGCCAGTAGGGCAGCTGCGATCCCGTTTCTTTCTGCCTCTCCCTATTTTTTTCCCGCGCACATAGCTCCAACATCAGCCACAGCTCCACCAGCAAGATCAGGTTTGCCAGCACTGATTTTCCCTGCCAGGTCCGCGTCAGGAAAAAGGTTTCATTCGTATAGATCGAAATATTCCCCCAGATCTGCATAATGGAAACCAGCGTCAGAAAAATCGGAAGCTTTACAGAGCCATCGGAAAACAGCTTTCTGCCGATCTGAACAAACACATAATAGGTCAGCGGAATAAAAATCAACGGCAGCAGCGTATGCGCCACAATCGTTGCATGAATGCCTGTCATCCGCGCCACATAGGCAATCCACAGCGGCAGCGTCGCCAGGGCATGACGGATATCTAAGTCCGTAGAAAGTCCAGTGTAGGGACGAATCCGGTTCAATACGCCGGTCTGATCCGCCAATACAGATTGAACTACATAATACGCATCATCCCCGTCAAAGGATGCATAGGCAAAGGCCATGTACATCTGATATCCCACCGATGCCAAAAACAGCAGCCAGAAAAGCAGACGCTCCGGATTTTGAACTGCAGTTCGCCGTATGCGGTTCCGCGCTCCGTTACCAGTGCCCGGAACCGTCGATTTTCGCAGACTGCACGCTTGCGCCTGCCCCGCCTGCTGCTGATTCACGTCCTCATTCCGCCCAGCCTGCTTCCGCAAACCGTGCTCCCTCAGAAATGTCCAGATAAATCCCGCCGCAGCCAGCACTGCAAAAACCGCAGTCGTCAGATATACCAGCAGGTTCATCCCATAAACTTCTTTTACCATCACCGGCACAGCGATTAACTGAAATACCGCCAGCTCGCTTAAAAAGCCCGCCAGATACAGGGTCAGAATCTTTTCTCTTTTCTGCCCCATTCCTTTTGTCCAAAGTCCACCGATCCCGACCGGGGCAATTCCAAACACAAACAGACATCCCAATGCTTTCTGCAGCATATTTTCCTCTCATTTCTGCGCACGTTTTTTTGCGCATGCCGAGTTTGTGTCAAGTGCGCGCAGACACAAATCTCGCGATTGAAAAATCTTATTTTTCAATCTTCTCCTCTGATGTCTCCTTATTCTTTTATCTTTAGATTTATTTTTAAAGACATCTTTAAACGGGATTTCCTTTTCCGTTGTAATTCCGTTTCATGACATCTATACTATCACACTTCCTTTAAAAATCAAGTATAAATTTTCACAAAATATTCACTTTTTTACCTCTTTCTTGTATAAATATTCACCTGTATGTATATTATTCGCCAATATACATTCTATATGTATATTTATGTGTATTACACCTCGAAGCGCTCCACAGGCATCCGGGTCAGGGCTTTTGACTCCGACATCATTTTACACAACCTTTACCCATTCCTAACCGGATCGTGATATCTTGCATTGCTCAAATGACTTATCATAAGTCTCGCAATGAGGCAGACGGCATATGGCTTCAGGCATTCACTATATTTCATTCATCAGCCCGGAACAGGATACTTCCGGCATCAAGGAGGAGAAACATTATGAAAAACAAACTGATCGCACTTCTTACAATGAGCGCACTGGCAGTTGGCACTCTGGCAGGCTGCGGCAATACTGCTGCAACAGATACTG
>ENA-ORQX01000781-ORQX01000781.1-human-gut-metagenome-genome-assembly--contig:-NODE-781-length-23070-cov-4.128177_pt1 | contig 23070 bp, 29 predicted proteins | sample MGYA00242170_ERZ509124 | MGnify/ENA primary metagenome ERZ509124 (study PRJEB26280, sample SAMEA2338647) | human gut metagenome | biome: human gut; feature: human-associated habitat; material: faeces... | reverse complement strand
TTGAAATTCAAGGGCTGAAGGCGGTTTCTATCAACACATTTTGTCCTATAGGTCTAAAAATGCCTATCCTGTCTGATCCACAGGATAGGCGGTGTCCTTAAGGACATTCATTAACCTAAACTCGGAGCATCCACCTTTGGAGTGGGTGCTTTTTGTTTAATTAGATATTATCATCTTATGTCTGATAATTCAAGAGGTTTCACTAATTTGGAAAAAATTTTACAGTAAGGCGGTTAGTGCCTTTTTTGACAACCATATTGTCATCAAGCAGGTGTTGCTTGATTTCTTCGATATTTTCATTGATATGCTGCAAACTGTCAGCATACTCTTCTTCTGAATATTCATCTTTAGCATTTATCATATTTTCACGGATTTCCAGAGCTTTCATATAGGTACAGAGTTTTTTATTGATGAGGTTGTTCTTAAAGGACAGCTTAACAGTAGCAGGTTTGAAATTGCCCTCATCGTCCTTATCTGCCTCAAATTTCATATCAATCTGATCATCCAGTTTAAACAGTAATGATAATACATCAGAAACTGTTTCTATATCAAAATCCATGAAAATATTAATGCTGATGCCTAGTGCATTGGCAATCTTTAAAAGCTGGTCAGGCTTTGGATTACGGATTCCATATTCATATTTCTTTATTGTTGCGGAATTTATGCCGGACAACTGACCAAGCGTTTCCTGTGATATTCCACGCATATTGCGAAAGTATTTAATCTTTTCTCCAGTAGTCATAAAAATGCTCCTTTATGATTTGTTACCCCTATTCTATCACAATGGGACACATTTGTGTATATAAAGTTGATTTAATTACTTGACAGACACAAATGTGTACTATATAATACGGATAAATAAGGTCACAAAAGTGTACCGAAATAAAAACGGGAAGGAGAACACAATATGGAGAATACGATGAAGATGTATGTAACAGCAGATGAAGCAGCACAGATTCTTGGAGTATCAAGAGGATATGCTTACAAAATCATTCGTGGTCTTAATAATGAATTGAAAGAAAAAGGCTATCGAGTGATTTCAGGCAAGGTACCTACAAAGTATTTTGAAGAAAAGTTTTATGGTATGGCAGTTGGTTAATGGAGAGGAGATGATGATATGCCAGCTACACGAGATGGTAAAACATGGCGCAGCCAGTTCTATTATGAGGACTGGCAGGGTGTACGCCATAAAAAGAACAAAAGAGGCTTTAAGACAAAAGCAGAAGCAGAGGAGTGGGAGCGTAACTTCCGGCAACAGCAGAGAAAAGATTTGGATATTAACTTTGAGAATTTTGTTGAAATCTATTTCGCTGATGTGGAGAACCGGCTTAGAGAAAGCACAATCAAGAATAAAAGATATGTGTTTGATTTAAAGGTTACACCTTATTTCAAAAAGAAAAAGATGTGTGAGATTAAGACTTCAAATATCCGGGCTTGGCAGAATGAATTGATTAAGCAGGGGTACGCACCGACTTATCTTAAAAGTATTAATAACCAGTTGGCAGCACTATTCAATTATGCGGTCAGATATTATGACTTGAACGATAATCCATGCAGGAAAGCAGGAAGTATCGGGAAAAGCAAGGCTGATGATATGGAGTTCTGGACAAAACAGGAGTTTAAGCAGTTTCTTCCGTCTATGGATAAGAAACCAGAGGCGAGAATGGCATTTATGCTTTTGTATTGGACAGGAATGCGTATAGGAGAATTGCTAGCACTCACCTATGAAGATATTGATTTGGAAAAAAGAATTATAAGCATTTGTAAATCATATCAGAGATTGGATGGAAAAGATGTACTTACACCACCTAAGACACCAAAGAGCAATCGTAAGATTACTATTCCACCATTTCTGGCAGAAGAACTAAAAGAATATTGCAGTCATTTATATGGAATTATGCCAAATGAAAGAATGTTCAGATTTACAAAATCTTATATGGAGCATGAGATTGTACGAGGCATAAAGGAAACAGGAGTTAAGAGAATCCGTATTCATGACCTGCGGCACAGCCACGCATCACTTCTGGTGGAACTTGGATTTCAGCCATTGGCAATAGCAGAGCGGCTGGGACATGAAAAGATAGAAACAACATTAAATACTTATTCACATTTATATCCGAATAAGCAGGCAGAACTGGCAGATAGACTAGAACTGGAGAATGAGGAGGACGAGTTATGAGCGGAGTACACAAACATCCAACAATTAGCTTTCGAGTATCGGACAGAGAGCGGGAAATGATTGAAGCCAAGATACTTGCAAGCGGTATGCAGAAAAAAGATTATTTTGTCCGTTCCTGCATTTATAACAGAATATGTGTTGTAGGCAAGAAAGAGGTCATTTACAAGCTTGTAGAGGAATTACAGAATATGCAGACAAATATTTCTGAACTTGTAAAGCAACTGGAACAGCAGGAGGTAACGCTAACGGCTGATGGTCTGGCAGATATGCGAAATGATTGTATGGATATGTTACAGGCGATTATTGCAATGTTGGATGGTGCCAAGTATCTCTGGCAGGGAGTACAGATTGATAAAGAAAAAAGTCCTGACAGCGGCAACTGTTAGGACTTGCGGTAACAAAAGAAAATCTCTGTTACACTTGTAAATACAATTAGAGTATAGCAGAGGTTCTTCTTAGGAGCAAATAAAAGATTTGAAAATGGAGGACTTTTATGGAAGGACAAAAGACAGAATTAAAGATGATACGGATGTCGGAGGTTGAGTCACAGGAAGTGAAATGGCTGTGGTATCCGTTTATACCATATGGGAAGCTGACAATTATTCAGGGGGATCCGGGTGATGGAAAGACCACATTGGTGTTAAACATAGCAGCAAAGCTGTCAAAGGGAGAAAGTCTCGACAGTGATATGGATGTGCAGGAGCCGGTAAATGTCATTTATCAGACAGCAGAGGATGGACTGGCAGATACAGTAAAGCCGAGGCTTGAACTTGCCGGGGCGGACTGTGAAAAGATACTGGTTATTGATGAAAGTGATAAATCTTTATCTATGGCAGATGAAAGACTGGAAGAGGCACTTGCAAAGACAGAGGCAAAAGTATTGATATTAGACCCGATACAGGCGTATCTCGGTGGTGGCATGGATATGAACCGGGCAAATGAGGCAAGAGATATGACAAAGAAGCTGGGAGCATTAGCAGAGAAATACCAGTGTGCAATTCTTCTTATTGGTCATATGAATAAGGCATCGGGGAATAAAGCAGCATACAGGGGCATGGGTTCCATTGACTTCTTTGCTGTGGCGAGGAGTGTGCTTCTGGTCGGCAGAATAGAGGGAGAACCTAATACAAGAGCAGTTGTTCAGATAAAGAATAATCTTGCGGCATTTGGACATCCGAAGGCATTTATGCTATCAGAAACGGGCTTTCATTGGTTGGGAGATTATGAGATTACAGCAGATGAAGTACTTGGCGGTATAGCACCAAAAGCAAATAAGTTGGAACAGGCAAAGCAAATGCTTCGTGAATTGGCAGAAACAACTAATATGGTGCAGAGTAATGAAGTTTTTGAAATGGCTGATGAACAGGGCATTTCAAAGAGAACAATGGAAAATGCAAAGAAAGAATTGGGCATCCGGGCAAAGAAAATCAATAACTCGTGGTATTGGGAACTGGATACAGTAAAACAGAGATAGGGTAAGAACGCAACATTGCAGGCTATATAGAAATTGCGGAGATAAACTTTGCAAGGTTGCAAAGCATATAGACTTTGCAGTGTTGCGGTCTTGAACGAGTTAGGAAAGGAATGGTGGATTGATATGAAAAATGTACAGATTTCAGAAGAACTTTTCGTTGCGATAATGAGATATTTTATGTTGGAACAGGAGGAACTGTTGCCTCAGATAAAACAGGGACTAGAGAAGAAACTGGATGCAATGGTAATGAGAGAATTATATACAAAATATAAGACTGCACCAACGGAAGAAGAAAAGGAAAAGGCTCGAAAAGAATATTTGGATAGACGAGGTGTGCCGGAGAGTTTTCGGTGGTAGTTTTTCTTAAACATATATAACGGCTGCGTGTCACGCTTCCGTTAGAATAGATAAGGAAAATGAAAATGTGGTGTGGTTGATGCAATGGAGGCTTGTGTACACTGACTGCCGCAGGCAGAAAAGCTCCCGGCAGGGCGCAAAACCTGACTTGTCAGGTTGCATTTTTGATGGCGTAGCTGTCAAAAGTGCTTTTGCGTTACTTTCGCAGAAAGTAACAAAGGCTATGCGCCGTATCCGGCGCTGATTACCCAAACAGGGAGAAAGGATTTGGATATGGAGAGGACTATTAGCTTTATGACAGGAAAAGGCTCTGTCAACCATAACAGCAGAAAATTTCATGCAAAAAATACAGACCCGGAGCGGAGTTATCTGAATGTGGAATATTGTAACGAAAATCTTAAAGACGTATATCACGAATTATTTGATGAAGCACTTGCCCGATATAATGAAAAGCAAACCAGAAGTGACCGACAGATTGACGATTACTATGAAAAAATTTGTTCTGGTAAGCAGGAGAAGCCATTCCATGAAATCATTTTGCAAATTGGGGATAAGGACAATATGGGCGCAAAAACAGAGAATGGACAGCTTGCGGGAAAAATTCTCAATGAATATATGCAGGACTTCCAGCAACGCAATCCTACGTTAAAAGTATTCAGTGCTTATCTCCACATGGATGAAGCCACACCGCATTTGCACATTGATTTTGTCCCCTATACGACAGGAAGTAAGAGGGGGCTTGATACAAGAGTATCTTTGAAGCAGGCGTTGGCGGCTCTTGGATTTAAGGGTGGCACAAGACGGGAAACAGAATTAAATCAGTGGGTGGCTTATGAAAAAGAGCAGCTTGCCGCTGTCATGCGGGAATATGGAATTGAGTGGGAGAAGAAAGGAACGCATGAGAAGCATTTATCCGTTTTGGATTTTGAGAAAAAAGAGCGGGCGAAAGAAATCGCAGAATTGGAGCAATCTATTTCTGACGGAAAAGAAATATTATCAGATATTCAAGTTCAGCAGTTGAAAGCGGAGCAGGAAACGGAGCAGATACGACAGGAGGGCGAAGCAATCCGGCAAGAAGTATCGGAGCTTTCGGAAACAAGTGATTTGCTGAAAGAACAGGCGGAAGCGTTGGCAGAGGATAAAGAAAAGCTGTTATCTGATAATGAGAAGCTGGAAAAACAGCAGAAAAAATTGCAACGGGAAATTGAGAAAATGGTTCAGTCTGAGGGAGTTATGGAGCGGAACATACACGCCTATGATGAGGACGAAAAGTGGCAGTTGCCGGAGCCGTTGGCATTGACGAGTGCAAAGAATTATAAAGACAAAAAGGCTTTGCCGCTGGTAGAAAGGCTGAAAGAGGTAGTAAAGGCATTGACGATTAAATGTGTCCAGCTTGCGGAACAGGTAAAGAAGCTGACAGCGAAAGTTGCCGGACAGCAAGAACAGATCAGCCGCTTAACGGATAAGGTCATGGAGCAGAGAAACAAGATTGACCAATTGGAGGAAAAAGCGGCGGATTTGGGGCGTTTTGAGCGTTATTTTGGCAAAGGACAGGTTCAGTCGATAGTGGAGCAGTCTAAGGCTTTGGAACGGGCAGAAAAGGCAAATAAACGCCCGAAACGTGCATTTGAAATGAGCAGATAAGGGGAGTGGTACAGTGACAGATATGGAGAAAAAAGTTATGGTTCGCCTATGTGCAAAGGTTCTTTCCGAAACAGATTTGTATGATACGGATAGGGAAGTCCGCAATCTGATTGACTGGATATGCGTGTCGGAGCAGATAAAATCAAACAACAATGAGATACGCAGTCTGACAGGGGAATACAAGCGGATAGAGCCAGATTGCTGGGAAGGAGTGCGGGCGCAGTTAGAGCGCATGAAATCGCTTTGTAAAGAGAGGGATAGCTTATATGAAAACAGAATGATTTGAAAGGACAGAAACAGAAAATCGAGAGAGCGTTGGAACGGTAGGAATGTAGGGCATGGCGCGGCTGTGCCCTATATTGTTGTGGCAAAATCTCTAATACTGTGGTAGAATCAAGGAACAGAGATAAAAACACAACGTAAGAGGTAAAATCTCTTATAGAGCGGGTAGGTAGTCCCGCCGCACCATTCTGGTGTAAGTAGCCCTCCCTCCTTGGGTCGTCCGTTCTTTGTGCATTACAATTTTCAAGGAGGAATTGTCATGGACAAAGTATCGGGCAGACTGACAGTATTTTTTGAAGAACCATTCTGGATAGGCGTGTTTGAACGAATATCGGAGGGAAAGCTATCTGTGTGCAAGGTCACATTTGGAGCAGAGCCAAAGGACTATGAGATATACGATTTTGTTCTGAAAAATTACTATCGGCTGAAATTTAGTCCAGCTGTGGCAACTGATGTAAAAGAAGCTGGTCGCAATCCAAAACGGGTACAGCGGGAAGTGCGGAAACAGGTGCAGAACACTGGCATAGGCACAAAATCACAACAGGCTTTGAAATTACAGCAGGAGCAGTTGAAAACTGAACGCAAGGCTGTGAGCCGGGAACAACGGGAAGCAGAGAAACAGCGGCAGTTTGAACTGAAACAGCAGAAAAGGAAAGAGAAGCATAGGGGAAGGTGATGCTTGCCCAGCTTTCCTTTCTTTGAAATCTAGGTTGAGCTAATTTAATTACTATAACACATATGCTTTATCGAATTACTAAAGATGACATTAGAATAAATTTGGTAAGGAGATAAATAATGCAGGAGGAAAAGATGATACTTTCAAGTTTATATGTAAAAAGATTATATGGACACTATAGTTATAAGGTAAAGTTTAATTCAGATATTACTTTATTGTATGGAACAAATGGGTGCGGAAAAACTACTATCTTAAATGTTATTACAGCAATAATAACAGGCAATGTATATAGGCTCTTTTCTTATAATTTTGAGAGAATAGAGTTGACATATTTTAATGAAAAAAATGATGAATTAACATATAATATTAATATTCAAAAAATTGATGACCAATTGAAAATCACATTTAAGAATAATGATATATCTATTTTAAAATTGCAAATACCAGAAGATAGACGAAGAAGATTAGATTCTGGTGAGAGTATGTATTTTGAGGAATATCCCATTTTATCTGAAATAAGAAAGGAGTTTAATTATGTATATTTAGCTTTGAATAGAGCGAGTTCATTGTCTGATAATGATGATTACATTCTTTATCGCAGAAGGCGAATTTATGTAGAAGAAGATGAGATTATAGAACCAGATAGTATGGCTCCAGAAATTCGTTATGTTGAAGGTTTGATTTCAAATCAATATATGAGAGCAACGTCTCAGACTAATAGAATAAATGACGAATTTAGAAATTCTATCTTAAAGTCAGCATTAGATTTAAATGTACAGACGGACATTGGTAAATTGCTATCTGATTTTGATGTAAAGGATTTGAAAAAGGGTGACATTTTTAAAATTAGGGATTCTTATATTAAAATATTGAATGATTTAAGATTGATTTCAGATGAGGAAAAGAAACAATATAAAGTTTTTTTCGAAAATTATTCAAAACGAATGAAAGCAATTGGAGATAGTGACGCTATTAAGATAGAAGATATGTTTAGTTTAATTGTTGAATACAATGAAATGAAAAAAATTCAAGGGATAGTGGATATAGCAGCAGAAGCAGAAAATCAGAAAGCGATAGTTATGGAACCGATAGAGCTATTTCTTAATACAGTAAATGAGTTCATATCTTCTGCTGATTTGAAGAAAAAAATAGGTATTAATTTAAATGGACGTGTATATTTTACAACTGAAGATAGTCATCATAAGTTAAGCATTCAATATTTATCTTCGGGTGAACGGCAAATATTAGTCTTTTTTGCCAATCTTATATTTGGCGTGAAAGATACTTCATCAGGAATATTTGTGGTAGATGAACCAGAGTTATCTCTGCATCTGTCATGGCAAAAAGTTTTTGTAAAAAAAGCACTTGGCATTAATAATAATGTTCAGTTTATATTTGCTACACATGCCCCTGAAATAATTGGAACATATAGAAATAAAACTGAAAAATTACAAAGAATAACTGAAAGTTAGGAAATATAAAAGATGGATGATGAATTGCGATATACAGATGAGGCCGAGCTTAATAGATATCTTTTTTATGGAGATATAAATGAAGTCAATTTTTTTGTTGAAGACAAAAATAAGGAATATGAATATGAAACTATTTTAAACAAACTGTTTCAAGGTAGATACAAAATAGCATCTATTATAACGGCGAATGGAAAGTTAGGAGTTAAGCAAGCATTTAAGGAATTTGGAGAAAAAGGTACGGATTATTCTGCTGGAAATAATTTTTATATCGTTGATGGCGATTTTGATAAATATATACATAGCGAAGACATGATAGATAATTCTCATTTCATTTATTTGAAAAAATATAATATTGAAAATTATTTTATAGATGAAAAATCTGTTATTAAATTTGCTAAAGGAAAGTTACATGTCTTAGATAAAAATGTGCAGTCAATAATTAATTTTGCGTATTGGAGAGACACAATAATTGAACAAGCAAAAAGGCTGTTTTTACTGTATTGCGCTGTTCAAAAAGTATTACCATCGGAACCTAATGTTGCTCGATCCGAGTATCTTTTCATTGATGATAAGACAGGATTTGAGCGACCCAATGGCTATAAATCGTATTATGACTATATCATTACAATAAAAAGTAATATTGATTCGGACATAGAAGATATCAGAGTAATTTATGAATCGGAAAATGGTACGGATTATTCTGGCTTTATATGTGGAAAATTTTTATTAACAAGTCTTTATGTATATTTGCGTGGCAAAACAAAGAAAAAATTTTCAAAAGATGAATTGCGATGGGCATTGGTATGCGATTTTGACATATCTAGTTTGAAGTTTATAAAAGAAATTGTTGATAGCATTTGTTATAATTAATGATATAATTTATTTAGCGGTTCGGAAATATTTTTATAAATTATATTCTTGATATATGACTTTATCGTTTCTTTGTTTAGATACATTGCATGGTGCTAGCACCATGTAGACAGGACAGACAAGGAGAAAACGGCGGATCTGGCTGGCTCTATTTTGGCTCTAAAAATTTGGACTGGTACAAATACGAGAGCATTTTTTGAAGAATATGGATAATAAATCCATTAAAAATCAGAGAAAAACAGCCAGTTCAAGTTATCCGCCGAAGAGTTTGAATAATCCACACAATTTGACAAAGCCAGTATTTATGCGAGTTTCAAACAAATTTGTTTAGTAATTGGCAACAAAATGGCAACATTTTGTGATTATTCAAGAGATAGAAATTTTATTTCATAACGTATATAAAGAAACCTTACTGATTTTCAGAAGTAAAAAACTGAATATCGGTAAGGTTTTCTTTTTTTCTTAATTTTCTTTTTTAGTCAATTCTTTTACGAGGTAATCACTCAATTCCTGAGAGGGTACCTTGGCACGTTTCTGGTAAGTATCCAGTTCCGGATACTTATATCTCCATTCATCATATTCTTCCTTGCTGATTTCACCGTTTTCCAGTTTGTCAGCTTGTTCCATCCATGCACGAAACATTTCATCGACAGATGAGCCGGGAGCAGATATGGAAGAGTCAAGGCAGAGATGAGGTTGTCCATCTACATTTTTTACCTTTAGACCATACATATCTTCCAGTGCAAATAGTGTATGCATCAGACCTATGTGAGTATCAATATCTGGAACTGTTAAGGCATGAGTATTGATATCAAAGATCTGAGACATTTGTTTTACAAGATCAATCTTAGGAACTCTGGCTTCAGATTCATACTGAGCCATGCGGACATCTGAGGTTTTTCCTTTGAATCCCAGTTGTTCTCCGAGTTGTTTTTGTGTCATGCCGATACGGTTACGAAAAAATTTGATACGTTGTCCGATTGCCATTTTTGTTTGCCTCCTTATAGTGGTCATTCGTGTTGCCATAATTAATTGTGAAGAAAATAAAATAATTCTGTTTAGGTTCAGTATAGCATGAGCAATTTTAGATAGCAAGAAGAACTTAAACAAAAAAATTTAATATTCTTATAAAACTACTTGACTTAAATTAAAATGTTTAGTATCATGCAAATGTAAAGACTTAAACAAATTACGTTAATATAGAGAGGAGAGATGCGATGTGACGAACAGAACTTTTATGACAGTAGAAGAAGTTGCAGCGGAACTGGGAGTTTCCAAGTCTTATGCTTATAAGATTGTCAAACAGCTAAATGAAGAATTACAGAAGCTGGGTTATCTTACGGTAGCTGGCAGAGTAAACACCAATTATTTCCGCAAAAAAGTATGTTACAGCGAAATGTAAGAGAAAGAGAGGAGAATTTGTATGAGTATTCATAAAGATAATGCCACTGGAAAGTGGCGAGTGGTTTATCGGTATACCGATTGGACAGGAGAAACGAAACAGACTTCAAAACGAGGATTTCCTACGAAGCGAGAAGCGCAGATGTGGGAACACGAACAAATGTTAAAGCATGATGCAAAACTGGATATGACTTTTGCAAGTTTTTATGAAATCTATGTAGAAGATAAAAAGGAACGAATCCGGGATAACACATGGGGAACTAAGAATAATATTGCCAGAACAAAAATTCTTCCATACTTTGGGGAGAGAAAGATTGCAGAAATTGAACCAAAAGATGTGATTGCATGGCAGAATCATTTGCTTGCATTTAAGAGAGCGAATGGAAAAGGGTATTCTGCTTCATATCTGCGGAAAATCCACAGCCAGTTAAGTGCCATTTTCAATCATGCAGTTGATTTTTATCATTTGCTTTCTAATCCGGCACAGAAAGCTGGAAATATAGCAATAGAAGAATATAAGGAAATGTTGTTCTGGACGAAAGAAGAGTATTTGAAATTTGCAGATGTGATGATGGATAAACCAGTTTCTTACTACGCTTTTGAAATGCTTTACTGGTGTGGTATCCGTGAAGGAGAGTTGCTTGCCCTGACACCAGCGGATTTTGACTTTACAACGCATACACTGCGAATTAACAAATCATATCAAAGATTAAACCGGAAAGATGTGATTACCCCACCAAAGACATTTAAAAGTAACAGATTTATCAAGATGCCACAATTTATATGTGATGAGATGCAGGATTATATGGAAATGCTTTACGGTCTGAAGGAAGACGAAAGAATTTTCACAATTTCCAAATCTTATCTGCATCATGAAATGAACAGAGGATCAAAGGTGTCTGGGGTGAAGCGAATCCGTGTGCATGATTTGAGACATTCCCATGTATCGTTATTGATCAATATGGGATTTACGGTATTAGCAATTGCAGATCGAATGGGACATGAGAGCATTGATATCACTTACCGATATGCACATCTGTTTCCAAGTGAGCAGACACAGATGGCAGAACAGTTGGATATTGAAAGGATGGAAAAATTAAATGGAGAAAAATCTGGACAGTAAAGGAAGATGGAGAAACAAAATCGTAGCATTCCGGGTATCACCGGAAGAAGCAGAGCAGATTGATGCATGTGTCCGATTGTCAGGACTTAGCAAGCAGGACTATATCACAAAACGATTAACTGATCGGCAAATTGTGGTACAGGGAAATCCAAGAGTGTATAAAGCATTGCGAAATCAGATGGCAGAGATTTATGAAGAATTGAAACATCTGGAAAAATGCAGTGAGGAAAACGAAGAGTTGCTGAGTACCCTGAGATTGGTCGCAGAGACATTGTATGGATTGAAAGGGGAAAATGAATGACAGCAAAAGAAAAAATGACTGCTCCGATTACATCTGTTGGCGCAGATGTGGAACAGCCATTAAGTAATAAATTAACCAACCAAAGTATAGCAGATTTGCCCGGTAAGGGCAATCTGCAAGCCACAAATAATGCGGAAAATACAGCAAAATCAGCAAATAAAAGGAATCCAGATGATCTGGAAACAGTTTCCATGATGGAATTATACGACACCGCATATCCACCAAAACTGCCGATTATAGATGGACTTCTGTATAACGGAACTTACCTGTTTGTCGGTTCGCCGAAAATTGGAAAATCATTCTTTATGGCACAGATCGGGTATCACATCAGTAAAGGACTTCCATTGTGGGGATTTTCAGTCAGACAGGGAACGGTTCTGTATCTGGCATTGGAAGATGATTATGCAAGGTTGCAGAAGCGGTTATCACAGATGTTTGGAATGGAAGGCAGTGAGAACTTTTATTTTGCTACAAAGTCTAAATCATTAAATGCCGGATTGGAACAGTAGCTTGTGCAGTTTGTAACAAATCATAAAGACGCAAGGCTCATTATTATTGATACGCTTCAGAAAGTCCGGGAAGTCGGTGGAGATAAATTCAGCTACGCCAGTGACTATGAGATTGTGACGAAGCTGAAAGCATTCAGTGACCATTATGGAATTTGCTTTCTGGTGGTGCATCACACAAGAAAAATGGAATCCTCAGACAGTTTTGATATGATTTCCGGCACAAACGGACTGCTGGGAGCTGCGGATGGAGCATTCGTTATGCAGAAAGAAAAAAGGACAGATAACAAGGCAGTGCTGGAGGTGGCAGGTCGTGACCAGCAGGATCAGAAGCTGTGGCTGAATTTTAATCGGGAAAGATGTGTCTGGAAACTTACCAAGACAGAAACAGAACTTTGGAAAGAACCAGAAGATCCAGTGTTGGAAAAAATCAAAGAACTTGTAACAGAAACTACGCCAGAGTGGGCAGGAACAGCAACAGAGCTTGTGGAAGTATTGCAGCTGGAAATGCAGCCGAACGCATTATCACGAAAATTAAATGTCAGCCTGGAACGATTGATTCTGGAATATGGAATCCAGTATAAAACAGAACGAGGACACGATGGAAGAAAAATTAGATTAACCTTTGTCGGAAAACAAGCGTGACGATATGTGACGGTATTTTATATAGCGTGACGGTAGTGAAAATATCGTCACTATCGTCACGACCGTCACGGAAAGGAAAATATGGAGAGAAAATCACAGGTACAGATATCCAAAGATTTATTACTGGCATTGTTCCAGTACCATCTTGCCGGGAACGAGGAATATCTGTCGGAGATAGAAAAAGCATTGATGGAAAAATTAGACAGTATGGTAAAACGTCAGTTATATACAACATTCAAAACAGCACCAACCGAGGAAGAACGGGAAAAGGCAAGACAAGAGTATTTGGATAAGTGTGGAATGCATGAGAACTTTCGTTGGTAAAGATTCTGCTTGATGACCTTATGACAGGAGCGTGCCACGCACCTGTAAATAGCAGACAAAGAGAAGGTTTGTAAGGTGTAGCCGGTAGTTGATTGGCGAAGAAAAAACTTTTCAAAAGGGGGCCCTGATTCAGGGCGTCCCTGCGGAAATGATAAATGAAGAGAGAATGACACCATGAGAGAAGGAAGATTAGGTTACAACAGTTATAACAAAAGATATGGATTATTGTCATCAGACTTATGGATTGATCCAGGATTTCACTGCGGAGAATGTCTGGAAGTTCTAGTTGATTATCAGTGGGTAAAGACACGAATGGAAATGAATCTGGCGAGAGAATGGTATTTGGTTGGAACACCATATTGTGGAGATCTGGAGTATGTACGGGCAAGGATACCGGAATAAAGCAAACAGGAAGAGTAATAGTCGGTTTGTTGTTAGTGAAAAAATAAGCCCGGATACGAGCAGAAAAAGAGGGCGGATACGACCAAAATGAAAAGAGAAAGCCAAGTTTTGGTAGATGTAAGAAGCATCTCACAAAGCCCTCGACGTTTGAGAGCGAAATACACCCATCGCACAAATTAAAGATTTGTACTCAGGATATTTCGCCCTGCCGGGAGCTGTTCCGCAGACAGGCGGATAGTTCGTAAACGGATGCCGATGCATCCACTCACAAATGATATGGCAGAATTTATTTTGCCGAAGACAAGGAGGGAGTGTCTATCGGAAGAAATTCATTTGTTCAAATGACAAAACTAAGCAATGTAAAAGGCAGGATCACTTATATATCCAGTCATGCAAAACAGGAAAACCTCTATGCAGTTTATGAAACCACAGAACGGAAATTCTGGCGGGAACTTGCAAAATGTAATCAGGAAGAATTTGCAAAAAGTGGAACAGAAGGAAAATGTATTGAGGCAAGAGAACTGATCATTGCTTTGCCAGAGAGTTTTACAGAATATCAGCCGGATAGATTGCTACAGCTTTTTACAAATCATTTTAAACAGAATTATGAAACAGAGTGTATTGCTGCTTTGCACCACAATAAAAGAAAGACCAATTATCACATTCATTTGATATTTGCAGAACGGAAACTACTGGATGAACCAATCATTAAGATTGCCAGCAGAAATATGTTTTATGATGAAAATGGAAAACATGTCCGAACCAAGAAAGAGATATTAGGAGAAGATGGCGAGATCCGAGAAGGCTGCAGTATTGTGAAGAAAGGAGAAGTCTATGAGAAGAAGCTGTTTACTGCGAAAGATGAACGCTTCAAGTGCAATTCATTTCTGGATGAGGTAAAGCATTCTTATACAGATTTAATCAATATTTATGTGCAGGACGAGGAACAGAAACTACAGATATTTGAGCGTGGCAGTGTTTATCTTGCAACAAAGAAAATCGGAAAAAATAATCCGAAGGCACAGGAAATAGAAGCGGATAATCAAAAACGCCGGGAATGGAACAGAGCTGTTGATATGGCATTGATTAGTGGAGTGCCGGAACCGAAGATAATGGAAGTGAAGCGGAAAGAAATCACGGAGCCAATCAGGGAATCAATTGCCCGGCGTGGAAACAGACCACGATTATTTTCCAGAGTTGTAACAGTGGCTGTTGAGGCATTGGAGTTTTTGATAGCAAGTGTGCTTTTTAAGAAACCCAGGGAAGTGCCAAAACAGACAGAGCAAACGGAAGCAGAACACCCAGAGCATGTTGCTGAAAATAGCACGGCAGCAGTTAAGACAACAAAAGAAGAAAAGGCAGAACCGGAACAACCTAAAATGACGAGGCTTGCATCAAAGTATCCGAAACTATTTAAAGTGAATAAAGAACTGGAAGATCAAAACGGTGCAATTCAACAGAAACAAAAACAGCTTTCTGCAAAGAAGAAAGAACTGTCAGAAGTTACGGGATGGTTTAAAGGAAGAAAGAAAAAAGAATTGCAGAAAGAAATTGATGAACTGAAAAGTCAGATCAGAGATATGAAAGATTACCTTCCGAGGATTGTGCAGAAGATCGGTTATAGAAGTGTACAGGATTTTTTAAAAGATTTTAAGGCTTCTCAAACTGAGTATAGCGAGTATCGAACTGCAATAGCAAAATGGAAGAAAGAAACTGGCAAAGAGCCAGTAGCACATGGTATTAGAGCAAAGCTGGCAGAAAAGAAACAAGAAATACAGAATGAACAGAAAAATAAACAGCATACCCGTAGTCAGAACAAAGATCGGGGAGCAAGATAGGAGGAAAATCATGAAGAAACACATTATGGGAGAAAATGGAATCAGTTATACTTTAGGAGAGGACGGTTTGTATTATCCAGACCTGTATCTTCCGGAAGAGACAGAGTATCCGATTGGAAAGTATGGAATGTTGAGAAAAACTTACTTGAAAGAGCATCGGAAAGGATTATATCTGGAGCTGGTACTTGCTGGAAAGTTAAATGAGCACTTGCATCAGGTTGACGAGGAGTGTAATCAGATGATGGACAGATTGGTGGAGCAGATGAAAGAAAGGCAAGGCGTGACGGAAGAACTGAAGATGCAGGATCAGATGGCATGGGTCGGAAAAATGAATAATATCCGGGCTTGTGCGGAGGAGATTGTAGTAAAAAAGATTGTCTATGCGTAGAATGTAGGGCGGCTTTTTAGCTGCCCTTTATCATAAAAATAACCATCATAAAAATAATGAAATATAAAAATATCGAGGAAAGAACATAAGTTCGATAAAAAAGCTTGCAATTATTCAGATAAATGAATATAATGATGAGGAGAACTAACGGAGGATGAATATGGATTACTTAACAACAATGGAGATGTCAAAAGAGTGGGGGATTTCTTCAAGGAGAATTGCTGTTCTTTGCGAACAAAATCGTATAAATGGAGTTATAAAAAAAGGAAAAACATGGCTTATTCCGCAAGATTCTATAAAGCCTGCAGATGCTAGAAAAAATAATCATGGTCAGCGAGGTGTATCAAAATGTTAAAAGATAAAACATTGACATATATAAGCTTGTTTAGTTGTGCAGGTGTTGGTTGCTTTGGATTTAAAAAAGCAGGATTCGAATGTATAGCAACAAATGAATTGATTGAAAGAAGAATAAATGTTCAAAAGTTTAATGATAAATGTAAATTTGATTCTGGATACATCTGTGACGATATAACGACAGAAGAAACAAAAAATAAGATTTTTGCAGAAATAAAAAAATGGGAAAAGATGGGCAACGATAAAGTGGACGTTCTAATTGCAACTCCGCCTTGTCAGGGTATGTCAGTTGCTAACCATAAGAAAGCCGAAAATGAGATTATTAGAAATAGCTTAGTGGTAGAATCGGTACATTTGGTTCAAAAAATAAATCCTAGATTTTTTATTTTTGAAAATGTGGCTGCTTTTATGAAAACTGGATGTACAGCACCAGATGGTTCGGTAAAGGCAATAGGCGATGTTATATATGAAGAATTAGGAGAAAAGTATATTATCGCTAGCAGAATATTGAATTTTAAAAATTATGGTTCCAATTCATCTAGAACACGTACTGTTGTTATAGGTGTAAATAGAGAGATGGCAGAATATGTATCTCCAATAGAGTTGTATCCAGCGTATGTAGAAGAAAAAAGTCTTAGAAGTATTATCGGCAATATGCCGGAACTTGAATGGGGAGAGATTTGTTCAAGCGATTTTTACCATGCATTTAGAACATATCCAGAGAGAATGAGATGTTGGATACATGATTTGAAAGAAGGCGAGTGCGCTTTTGATAATCAAGATGAACTGAGACGTCCACATAAAATAGTGGATGGTAAAATTGTACCTAATATTCAGAAAAACGGCGATAAGTATACACGTCAATACTGGGATAAAGTTGCACCATGTATTCATACAAGAAATGATCAGCTGGCAAGTCAAAATACAGTTCATCCGAAAGAAGATAGAGTATTTTCTGTTCGTGAACTTATGAAAATTATGACTATTCCAGATGAATTTAAATGGGTAAATTTTTCTCTGGAAGAATTAAATGCACTTCCAGAAAAAAATAAAAAAGCTTTGTTAAAAAAAGAAGAAATAAAGATAAGACAAAGTATTGGAGAAGCAGTTCCGACAAATATATTTTTCCAAATAGCGGAGAATATAAAAAATTTTATGGAACAAGAGCATTTTACAACTGCAATTATAAATAAAACGATAGAGAATTATAAGTTGGAAGATGCAGAGAATTTGATTAAATTTATTCAGAATAATCCGCTCAATTTAGGAAATGCATCATTAGCAAGGATTGCTGAATTAACAAATTCAAAAAGGGAAAATAATGCTGCATATTATACGAACAAGTTTATTTTGAATGAAATATTTAAGGAGTTGCCATCTATAGAGAAAGATGTGATAACTATTTTGGAACCATCCGTAGGAATAGGGAATTTCTTGCCTTTTATTTTCAAAAAATATGAGGAAACCAAAGAAGTAAATATTGATGTGGTAGATATTGATGGTCGTAACCTGGAAATATTAAGACTATTGTTAGCTAAGCAAAAGATACCATCTAATATGAAATTGAATTTTATTCAAGCAGACACATTGTTATATGATTTTAACAAGCATTATGATTTAGTTATTGGAAACCCTCCATTTTCAAAGCTGAAATCAAAAGATGCCGCAAAGTATCTGAAAAACAACATCAATAAAGAAACAACTAATACATTTGAGTTTTTTCTAGAAAAGGCAATGACACTATCAGATTATGTTGTTATGATAACGCCAAAAGCGGTATTAAATACCCCGGAATTCAGAAAAACTCGTGACCTGCTTGCAACTAAAAAAATTGATTGTATACAGGACTATGGGGAAAATGGTTTCAAGGGAGTGCTGGTAGAAACAATTTGCCTATTTGTTGATACAAACGAAAAGCCAAATGAAACTAAAGTGGAATCATTGACTTTGAAGAAAACCGTGATTCAAAAGCAGAAGTATATTACAGATAAGGAATATCCATACTGGATTATTTATAGAAATGATTTTTTTGATGGTATTTCTCAAAGACTTGATTTTGATAAGTTTACGGTATTCAGAGATAGACAGATTACCAATTCCAATACAACTCAGGATAAAGGCAAAGATTGTTTAAGAGTTATTAAATCAAGAAATATAAGTGATGATGGAAAGGAAATAATTGATATTCCGGGATATGACTCTTATATAAAGAAAGACACTGTAGAAAATTTGAGTGCTTATAAATTTGTGGGAAATCAGAATGTTTATTTAACTCCGAATATGACATATAAACCAAGGGTAATGCGTAATACTGGAAATGTAGTAGTAAATGGTTCGGTTGCAGTATTGATTCCTAAAGAAAAGATGGCATTATCAGAAAGACAAATGGAATATTTCTCGTCTGCAGAATATAGAAAGTTTTATCAAATCGCAAGAAACTATCAAACACGTTCATTAAACGTGGATGCAACAAGTGTGTTTTTTTATGGGGTACTAAAGGAGTGCTGTAATGGATAATACAACAATACAAAAATTTTTAGATGAACATGATTATGATATCAGGAAAACACATAATGGGCGTTGGATAGATCAAAAATGTACAATGGATGTAGTATGCCTGGTATCTGATTGTATTGTGGAATATACCAGTAATAGAGAGGATAAAAGATTTACAGTAAATGATATCTGGTATAGTGATTATACGGTGGAAAATGTTCAACAAATTTTTAGCAAACCGAATCCTACTCAGAAAGCATCAAATGAATACGATAAGTATTTTGGACAGCCAATAAAGTTACTGGATGCGGCAGGCGTAATTCACGGTGAAAAAAGTGGAAGAGGATACACGTATTCTATCGTGAATCAAGAATTGTTAGAGTATATAAGCTTCAGAGAAAGAAATAGTTTTAACTTCTTATGTTTATATATTGAAAAAGTTCTTAAGGATAGTGGACTTTATAGAATATTTGAATACTTTTTCAGGTTACAGGATAAAAACAGTTTTAGAGAATTGAAAGATGCATATACGCAATTTACAATCAATTATACGCCGATAAATGGAGCAACAGAATGTGGTAGAATTTTTACTAAAGTGTTGAATCCATTAGCTTGTAAATATCGGAAATGTGGAACGGAAAGAGGTCACATATCAAAAGATATTATTACTCAAGATATGATTATGTATAATCAGAGAAATTGGAGAGATATTTTATCTGAGAAACCGAAAGATATGACGAGAATTGAGTATGAGATAACATTGCCGAAGCCTAGTGAAGACTGCATGACAACGTATCGTATTAATCGAGCTAAAAAGAATTTGCGTAGATTTAATGATCAGTATCGAAATGGAAAGACGGAAGTTTATGATGAAAGGCATATCAAGGATCCAGCTACACAGATGCATCATATATTTCCGGCAAGTGATTATCCTGCAATTGCAGACTATTTGGAGAACTTGATTGCCTTGACACCTACACAACATTATACATATGCTCATCCGAACAATAATACCCAATATATTGATAGAGCGTATCAATATGTGTGTTTGATCTCTAAGACAGGTACTATTAGAGATAACTTGCTAGGGAAAAATAAAGCTCCTATTATATATGATTTTTATTTGTATCAGACAGTACTGAATACGGGATTAGGAACAGAGGAATTTTATGAAATTCAAGAACTGGATTTTGATGGGCTGTTAAATTGTATTGAGAAGTATTATGTTTAAATGAGGAGAAAGTTATTTGAAGAGAAAAGAATTTAAAGAAAAATTATTTGATGCGTTAAAAAGTGATGTCGACAATGTGTCGTATGATGAGAAAATGATTCTAGTGAATAATTTGTTGATTGATTTTGAAAAAGAGAACGAACATTTGCGGGACACGTCAAATAAGGGGCAGAAATGGAAAGATGAAGAATTAAAAATAATATTATCAGATGCACCGTCTAAAGCTAACTGTATAAAGTATGCAAGATTATTTAAAAGAGGATATGGAAGTATCGAACAGATATATAGATGGTCAACAACTTCTCCGATAGAAATGTCAGATGAACGTAAAAAGGATAGTTTTATTTGTCAGATTAAAAAGGTAGCAAAAGAACTTGGACTTAGAGGATAAGGTGGGTTTCATGGAATTAAGCTGGGGGAATATTTTACATTTTAACAGTGAAAAAGACTATTATGAAGTATTAGGATTTTTATCAAAAGAAGAGGAACTTATAAGAGTATATACTGAAAATAATGATAAAGCAGGAGCATGGTCCGGTCAAGGAAGAATGTCGCTACGTAATGTGAGCATAGATTCTTTGCCGGAGGCGTTAAAGAATGCGTTTGAAACGAGCGTTGATGGAAGAATCAGTGTGACACATTATGTGAAAAATCTTAAAGAGAATCATAATTTTTCGAGAGAAATAGATCCGACAGGCAGTGATTTTACGAAAAGATTGTACAAAGAATCTTTGGAGAAAGTTTTAGAAACGGTTCCAGAAGAATATGAAAATGATTTTTATCGGGGATATCACTGGAATTGCGAGGTTATAGAAAGAATTAGAAATGCATCTAAACATGAAATCAATTGGGATGAAGAAACCGTTCAAGAAGAGACAGCAGGAACTACTGAGGGAAAGAGAACTGTCTATTATACTACAAAATATGAGCGTAGCTCTAAGAATAGAGAGGCAGCAATACGAATTCATGGAACGAAATGCATGATTTGTGAATTTGATTTTGGACAAAAATATGGTGAGTTGGGAAAAGGTTATATTGAAGTCCATCATATAAAACCTTTAGCAACATTAGAGCAAGAAGTAGTTATAAATCCGGAGACGGATTTAATATGCGTATGTGCAAATTGTCATAGAATGTTGCATAGATTTAAAAATTATATTGTTACAGTAGAAGAATTGAAGTATATTGTAGATGATAATAAATGATTATTGCTTTGCAAGGAAAGAGGGATATAATGGGGAAATTGGTTTTTGGAAAAAACGGACAGGTTCATTTTAATAACGAAAATGAAAAACAAGAAGCGATAGAATATCTGTTAACATCTGATAATGTTGATTTCGATGTCCATGAGGATAATCAAGAGCAAGGGGCTTGGGGACCAGAAGAAAGAATTCATTTCAAAAGTGAAGATGGTGTACCAGATTGTTTAAAACGTTTGATGACGGCGGGAAGACCAGGACTTTATGGAAGAATTAATTGCAAAGAATTTTGTGAAGAATTACGCAAAGAGGCAAAAAGAAGAGAACAATAAGTAGAGTTAAAAAAGTGATAAATGAGTGAAAAAATTGCGAGTATGTTTTTGGAATACCAATAAAAATGAAAATATAAATGAGTATATTTCTGATATAATAGTAGAACAAGAAATAGATATTTTGGCGTTAGCTGAATATGAATCAGATATTGAAGAGCTTAAGAAAATGCTGGCATTATATAATATTGTTATAGAACAGGCTATAACAATTGGATGCGACAGAATTACTATCCTAAAAAGAAAAGCAAATATACAACCGGCATTTCAAAATAAATATTGCTCTATGCAGATTATCGATAATATGTACCTTTTAGCATGCTTACATTTGCCTAGTAAATTGTATGCGGATGTGCTTAAGAGAGGAATCGCAATTGCCCGTATTGTTGAGGAAATACAAATACAGGAAGAAAAATTGGGCATTGAGAAGACAATTATAGTTGGTGATATTAATGAGAATCCATATGAAACGGGGTGTTTAGGAGCAAGTGGTTTTCATGGAATACCGGTATATAAAGATACAATGAAAAAATATCGTGTAATAATGGATGAGAGTTTTAAAATGTTCTATAATCCTATGTGGAATTTACTTGGTGATTTCTCGTTTCCACCAGGAACATATTATTATTCAGGCAATGAGGTGGAAAATTCTTTTTGGAATGTGTATGATCAGGTAATGATTCGTCCTTGTTTAAGAGGACAATTTGTAGATGATGAATTGAAAATATTATGTGAAACCAAAAAGAGAAAATTGATTGATGCAAACAATCATCCAGATAAAAAGATTAGTGATCATTTGCCAATAGTATTTGAAATTATGGAGGACTAAAATGGGGTACAATTTGAAAACAGATTACAATTTTAGTGCAGTTGACTCAGTTATGCCAGATATAGTTATGAGTGACATATGTAATGAGTTGGAAAAAATTACGAAAGGTTTTGTTGTTGCAAATGTTCGTAAATATGATGGAAAAATAGAATCGTATGATACAATGGGAGCAATGGCAGCATTAGCCGCATCGTTGCAGACATCTATGCGTGTAGATATTCAAGACAAACTAGGTGTAATTGAGGAAACTAGTTTTAAGTATGAGATGTATTTGACTGCAAATCAAATAGAAAATTATAAATATAGAGTTATGTTTGTTGGTTATGGAATAGCGGGATATCCAGTAAAAGTTGTATTGGAACAAGACATTGCTGATGAATTAAATAATAAGGAGGATTCAGGATATATTTATACAATAGATTCTAAAACTGAATTTGAAGAACTGTTGGTTAGTGTATTTAATAGTAAGACCATGCAAAAAATAATTCAAAATCTTATAACAGCCTCGAATAGAAAATTATTGGAGCAAAAAGAGGCAAAAGAGGATTGCTAAATTACATGAATTTGTTATAATGAAGTGGCAACAAATTGGCAACAGAAAATCAGCGAGCCAAAATAATATACGCAACTGAAATAAAATAATGGCAAAAAAGATACAAAACTTAAATAAATATGTTTAAGAATATCTTTGGACTTGCCGAGTTTGAATAAGAGCCACAAGTCTTGGAATCCGCTAAACAAGCGGCTTCC
>ENA-ORQX01000774-ORQX01000774.1-human-gut-metagenome-genome-assembly--contig:-NODE-774-length-23205-cov-6.621987_pt1 | contig 23205 bp, 17 predicted proteins | sample MGYA00242170_ERZ509124 | MGnify/ENA primary metagenome ERZ509124 (study PRJEB26280, sample SAMEA2338647) | human gut metagenome | biome: human gut; feature: human-associated habitat; material: faeces... | reverse complement strand
CGCCACCGTCTCGCCTCCACCCGTCACGGCATCGCCGACGGCATGCACGGCGCTCGAAGTCATGTCGCGGAACTTCGAAATATCGAGCCGCAGCTGCGAAAAATCGGTATTGCCGATCAGCGCCCCGATCGGCGGCATCAGGATGTCGTTCACCAACGACGAGACGATTTTGCCGAATGCACCGCCGATGATCACACCGACGGCCATGTCCATCACATTCCCCTTGAGGGCGAACTCCTTGAATTCTTTTAGAAATGCCATAAGTCTAAGGTTTAATTATTTGATGGTACAAATATACTGTTTTATAATAAAACCGCACGAAAAAGGGCAACCGACATACAGCCAGCTGCCCATTCTTCGGACGAATGTGCCGATGGGGATCATCCGATCTCGACCAGTACGGCGTCGGTCGCCACGTTCTCGCCGGGCTGCACCAGCACCTGCTTCACCGTGCCGGCATAATCGGTCGTCACGGCATTCTCCATCTTCATGGCCTCCAGGATTGCGATCTCGTCGCCGGCCTTGACCGTATCGCCCACCTTGACCTTCAGCTCGATGATACGCCCGGGCAGCGGCGCCGTCACGGCATTGCCCGTGATGACGACCTTCTTCACCTCTTCGGCCTTCTTCTCCTCGGCCTTGGGCTCGGCGGGTTTGGCCGCGGCGTAAGCCTTGACCTTCATGTCCGTGAGGAATGTCTTGGCGACCATCGGGAACAGCTCGAGCAGCAGCACTTCCTTCTCGTTGGCGGCGAGCTTCACGCCTCCGGCCTCGGGAAGTTCGGGGTTGGGCTGCATCTGGTATTTCGACGTATCGTAGGGCGTCTCCTCACGCACGCCGCAAATCTTGAAGCGGAATTCGGGGTCGATCTTCACGGGCGTGTGTCCGTACTCGCCCTTGACCAGGCCGACGAACTGCGAGCTCTTGTTGGTGTACATCGGACGCCCGGCCTTCTCGTCGAGGGCGCAGTTGACGGCCTGCGCACCGACGATCTGCGAGGTCGGGGTCACCAGCGGCGGCAGGCCTGCGGCCAGGCGCACCGAGGGGATCAGCTCCATGGCGCGCGGCAGGATGTCCTCGGCCTTGAGCTGCTTGAGCTGGGCGACCATGTTCGAGTACATGCCGCCGGGGATCTCGGCCTTTTGCACCAGTTCGTTGGGAGCCGGGAACCCGAAATAGGCCTCGATCTTGCGGCAGGCGTCGATCGTAGCGTCCTCATCGTCGGCTTTGGCGGCCGCAATAGCCTTGTCGAACAGGGCGTCGATCTCGGCGGGCAGCTTGTCGGTCAGCGGGTTGAACGCCTTGGGCTCGGATTTGTCCGCGCCGAATACCGACTGGTTGAGCTCCTTGCGGATCTCGCGCAGCTGGGTATTGATCTTGGCCACGGCCTCCATGTTCACACCGGTATCAACGCCGAGCTTCTTGCAGAAGACGTGTACCAGCTCGATGGCCGGGGCACCCGTGCCTTCGGCGAAATACCAGCAGTTGGTATCGACGATGTCGACGCCGGCCACGATGGCCGCGAGCATCGAAGCCAGGCCGTAGCCGGGGGTACAGTGGGTATGGAAATCGACCGGAATCGAGATGTTCTTCTTGAACAGCTTGACCAGCGTGGCGACACGGCGCGGCGGGATCAGGCCCGACATGTCCTTGATGGTGATCATGTCGGCGCCCAGTGCGGCCATCTGTTTGGCCTTGTCGAGGAAATAGGCATCCGTGAAGACGGGCTGCGGCCGCTTCTTGCCCATCAGGCGCTGCATGAAGGAGGGTTCGGGATATTTCGGGTCGACCGTATAACATACGGCGCAGTCGGCGATGCCGCCGTACTGCTTGACGTATTTGATCGTCGATTTCACGTTGTCCACGTCGTTCAGGGCATCGAAGATACGCATGATGCCCAGCCCGCTTTCGATCGCGTTGCGGCAGAAGCCGTCGATCACGTCGTCGGGGTAAGGCGCGTAGCCGAACAGGTTACGGCCGCGCGAAAGCGCCGTGAGCTTCGACACCTTGCCCACAGCCTTGTAGATCGTCTCCAGGCGCGTCCACGGGTTCTCGTTGAGATAACGCATCACCGAGTCGGGTACGGCACCGCCCCAGACCTCCATCGCATAGAAATTTGCATCCTTGTAGAAGGGCAGGCAACGGTCTACCTGTGCCTGCGACATGCGCGTCGCGAACGAGGACTGCTGTCCGTCGCGCAACGTAAGGTCTCTGATTTTGAGATTTCTCGCCATTGTGATATTTTTGATTAAGGGTTCTTGTTGCCGCTTTTACTGTTATTCCAATAACAAAGATAATAAACAATTTGAAATTCCAACCATTTTACAGGGATTTTTCACAAAAAACACCGGAAACGGTTACTTTTCGTAAAAGCGCCCCGCCCGGAAGCGCCCGGCGGGCTACGCCTGAATATCCTGCTCGGGGACGAACAACTGCTTGTACGACGTCCCGTCGAGGTACTTCTTCTTGAAGATATTGACGCAGAAGACGAACATCTCCAGCATCAGCGGCCCGAAAATCACCCCCATGAACCCGAAGAGCGACAGCCCGATGAAAACGCCGAAGATCGTCACCAGCGGATGCGTATCGGCCATCTTCTTCTGCATGATGAACCGCACGACGTTGTCCACGTGCGTCACGACCAGCCCGCCGTAGAGGAGCAGCCCGATGGCCGGCCCCCAGTCGCCCGTCAGCGCCATGTAACCCGCAAGCGGCAGCCATATGAGCGCCGTCCCGAAGATGGGGATGATCGTTGCGAAACAGGTCAGCACGCCCCAGAACAGCGGGCTCGGGGCGTTGAAGACCAGGTAGCCCACGAACGCCACGACGCCCTGCACGACGGCCAGCAGGGGGATGCCGATGGCATTCGAACGGACGATCATGTGCACCTCGCGCATGACGCTGCTGCCCACGTCCCGGTTGAAAGGCAGTATCTCGCGGCAGTAGCCTTCCATGCGCAGGCCGCCGATGAGCATGAAATAGAGCACGAACAGCAGCACGATGATGTTGATGCCGAAATCCATGATGCTGCCCAGCACCCACTGCCCCAGCCGGGGGATCACGCCCACGAGCGACGTGATGTTCTTCTCCTGCCAGAGGTTGTATCCCGTCTTGTCGTGGATCAGCGCAGCGATGTGCTTGAGCGGCTCGACGACCGACTCGGGCGCGAGGGCGATGTCCTGCACCTGGTTGACGACCATCCAGACGATCAGGCTGATTGGCACCAGGAAACACAGCACCGCCTCGCCCAGCAGCAGCGACGCGGCCAGGCTGCGCCGCCATTTGCGGCAGGCCGTGAGGTAATGCATCTGCCGCCGGAGCAGCACGTAGATCGTCATGGCACCCAGCACCCCGCCCAAAAACGGGGTCAGCTCGATGAAGATCGTGACCCCCAGTCCGAGGATCAACACGAAAAGCGAATAACGCCAGTATAGTTCCTTGAAAGCCTGCATGCGAGTCAGCTGCACAAGGAACGTGCCGCACGTGCAAGGCAGTGCCCGTCAACAGGTTGAAAAATATTTGAACAAAATTTGCGGTGTTCTGTTGCGGCTGTGAAATATTTGGTTTAAATTTGTATAAGCAAATTATGGACGGCTTTATGGAAATAACGGTTTCCACCGGCACCCTGCATCACCGATACGGTGCGGGAGAAGGTATGCAAACCGGATATCGGCTATCGCCGGGCACGGCCGGCGATACGCAACGACGAGGGGTATCTCACACGCGGAGTATCCCTCGCAACTTTATACAAACCCCAGTATTTTATGTATCACAAAGCCTTCCCGAAAGGTTGCCGGGGGTTAAAATCCTGTGAAATTCCAACCATCCCGCCGGCGGAAGCGGAGAAATCCCCGATATTAGTGCCGCGGATCGCGACACCCAGAAATGAAGAAACCGAAATATCCATTACACTCTTTTATTTACTAATCCATTAAAAAGTATGAGAAAACATTTACAACATTTCCTCATGACGGCCGCCCTGATTCTGTTCGGAGTGTCCGCCGCTGTCGCGCAATCGGCAGTTACGGGTAAAATCGTAGATGAGACCGGCGCACCGCTGATCGGTGCCTCTGTGACCGTACCCGGCACATCGCAGGGTGTCAGCACCGACGTCGACGGCAACTTCACGCTGAAGACCGATGCCAAGGAGATCGAGATCAGCTACGTGGGCTACGTCCCGACCAAAAAACCCGTCACGGGCCCGAACGCACGCCTGGGCATCATCCAGATGGAGCCCGACGCCGTGGCATTGCAGGATGTCATCGTCATGCAGTCGGTGGCCGTGCAGCGCAAAACCCCGGTAGCCGTATCGACGGTCAACGCCGAGGAGATCAGCTACAAACTCGGCGGACAGGAGTTCCCCGAAATCCTGAAATCGACGCCGGGCGTCTACGTGACCAAGGACGGCGGCGGCTTCGGCGACTCGAAGATCAACATGCGCGGTTTCCAGGCGGCCAACGTGGCCGTGATGGTCAACGGCGTCCCCGTGAACGATATGGAGTGGGGCGGCGTATACTGGTCGAACTGGGCCGGCCTCTCGGACGTGACGCGCAGCATGCAGACCCAGCGCGGCCTGGGCGCCTCGAAAATCTCGTCTCCCTCGGTCGGCGGTTCGGTCAACATCGTGACCAACGGCATCGAGGCCAAGCAGGGCGGCACGTTCTCGTTCGGCGTAGGTAACGATGGCCTTTACAGCCTTTCGTTCAGCCTCTCGACGGGCCTCACGAAGAGCGGCTGGGCACTGTCGGTACTCGGCGCGAAGCGCTGGGGCGACGGTTACATCCAGGGAACCAACTTCGAAGGCTACAACTGGTTCGTCAACATCTCGAAGCGCATCAATGACCGCCACCAGTTGTCGCTGACCGCCTTCGGCGCCCCGCAGAAGCACGCGCAGCGCCATGCCCTCGACGACGGACTGAAGATCGAGGAGTGGCAGAAGGCCAAGAACTTCATGGGCGAAAAGGACATGTACCGCTACAACGCCGAGTACGGTTTCGACAAGAACGGCAGGCAGCGCTACTCGCACTTCAACGAATACCACAAGCCCCAGATCTCGCTGAACCACCAGTGGCAGATCGACTACAAGTCGTCGCTCTCGACGGCGCTCTACATGTCGATCGGACGCGGCAGCGGCTACTCGGGCCAGGGCCGCACCTCGGCAGACCGCAACATGTGGAAAGGTACCAACTACGGCGTGCTGAACACCACCTTCCGCAACCCCGACGGCACGTTCGCCTACGACAAGATCCAGGAGATGAACGCCGCCAGCCCCGACGGTTCGCGCATGATCATGTCGAAGAGCAACAACAACCACATGTGGTACGGACTGCTCTCGACCTACACCAACCAAATCTCCAAGTCGCTCGAACTGTCGGCCGGTATCGACGTGCGCTACTACATCGGCGAGCACAACAACGAGATCATCGACCTCTACGACGGCAAGTATTTCATCGACGACAGCAGCCGCGCCAACGTCAAGCCCGAGCAGAACGCCGCCGCGGCCGACCCCAACTGGGTGTATGAAAAACTGCAGGTCGGCGACAAGGTTTACCGCGACTACGACGGCCACGTACACCAGGAAGGCGTATTCGCCCAGCTGGAGTGGACGAAGAAAAACCTCAACGCCTTCGTATCGGGTTCGGTTTCCAACACCGGCTACTGGCGCTACGACCGCTTCTACTACGACGCCGCACACGCCGAGTCCGAGCACGTGAACTTCATCGGTTACACGGTCAAGGGCGGTGCCAACTACAACATCAACGAGAAACACAACGTATTCGCCAACCTGGGCTACATCAGCCGCGCCCCGTTCTTCTCGGGCGGCGCATTCCTGCAGAGCACCACGAGCAACGTCAAGAACCCCGACCCGCTGAACGAAAAGGTATTCTCTGCCGAGATCGGCTACGGATTCCGCTCGGGCATCCTTTCGGTCAACCTGAACGGTTACTACACGCTCTGGATGGACAAGTCGGTCGTACGTTCCAGCTCGATGGCCAACGGCGACTACGCCCGCGTGAACCTCTCGGGTGTCGACGCACGCCACATGGGCCTCGAACTGGACTTCGTCCTGCGCCCCAACCGCTGGCTGGACGTGACCGGTATGCTTTCGCTGGGCGACTGGCAGTGGGACAGCGACTCGAAGGGCTACATCTACGACACGCAGGGGCAGCCCCTGACCAAGGCTTTGGACGGCACGGTCGCCTCGGGCATCATGGCTGAAGACCACGCATGGCTGAACCTGAAGCAGAAAGGCATCAAGGTCGGCGGTTCGGCACAGACCACCGGAGCCCTCGGCGTCACGGTACGCCCGATGAAGGGCCTGCGCGTCAGCGCCGACTGGAACGCCTACGGCAACAACTACGCCGACTTCTACATCGGTTCGAACACCAGCCTTAACGGCAACTCGACCGTCGACGTGAAAGACCCGTGGAAGATTCCGTGGGGACACCAGCTCGACCTCTCGGCCAGCTACGCCTTCAAGATCGGCAACGTACGCGCCACGATCTACGGCAACGTGAACAACGTCTACGACTACAACTACATCATGGACGCGCAGTGCGCCGCAGCCGACGAAGGTATCTGGCAGAACGTATATGCCGTCATGTACTCGTTCGGTCGCACCTATACAGTAAGACTGAAAATTAACTTCTAATTACAGCGAACCATATGAACAAGCATATTGTAAAATACCTTCTGGCCCTTGCGACGATAGCATTCGTGGGGGGGGGGTTGTAATGTCGACGATTACAACGAGGAGTATCTGGACGGGTTCAACCCCGACAAGGAGATCACCGACGTCCAGGTACTGAAATACACGATGACCGACGCCGACTACGCCAGCGTCGCGTCGAACGCCGCCAACAAGGCGATCGCCGAAGCCGCAGGGCCCGATGCAGTGGCAGCCCTGGCCGCCGTAGGCACTGCAAAATGTTTCTCCGAAGCCGCTTCCGCCACGACGTACCTGCCCGCCTTCCTGGCTGCAGGTTACGACAGCTACCTCTCGAACGGCTCGACTGTCACCGTTACCTATAAGAACCAGCGCGGCGAGATATCCGAGGCCATCACCGGCATCGCTTCCGCCTCGACCTACGAGCTCAAGGCCGCCGACTACGAGGTAGCCTGGGGCGAGGATATCACGGCCGACTACTTTACACCCGGTAAGCCGGCAGCCAACTACCTGCCGCGCATCCTCAAGGAGGCCGTCAAGAACGCCGAGGCCGGCGACTACGTCATCGCCGAATACGCCTACTCCGAGCAGGAGCCTTCGACCGGAGGCGGCGAAATCCCCGAGACCATCAACAAGATCAGCGAAATCATTGCCCCCGGCGACTATACCGTGCAGGGCACCGTTTCGGCTGCCTATGCCCGCGGCTTTATCGTCGACGACACCACGGGGGCTATTCTGGTATATCTGAACGCCCCGTCGAACTACTCGCTAGGCGATGTAGTGAAGGTCAAGGGTGCCGTTACGGAATACAACAGCGGCATGCAATTCGGCAACACGGCCGAGATCACGCTCGTGGAGAAAACCAAGAATTTCGCCTTCCCCACGGCACAGGCCATGTCGGGCAGCGAGCTCGACGCCTACCTGACCGCAACGTCGATCAAATTCGTCAGCCTGACGGGTACGCTCTCGATCAGCGGCAACTATTACAACCTCAAGGTGGACGGTGCCGCGACGGCCACCGGCAGCCTCTCCTTCCCCAACAAGGGGCAGATCGACGAGAGCCTGGACGGTAAGAAGGTCACCGCGACCGGTTACCTCTTCTCCGTCAGCAAGAGCGGCGACGCACCCAAATTCGCCAACATGATGGTCGCCACGATCGCCGAGGAGGGTTCGCAGCCCGCATTCACGCCCGTGGGCGTCGTCGCATCGGCCGATCCCGGCACGTTCAGCGTGACGGGACAGATCGCAGCGACCTACAAGCGCGGCTTCCTCATCAACGACGGCACAGGGTCGATCCTCATCTATACCAATGCCGACCCGACCGGAACCTATGCCATCGGCGATCTGGTCAGCGTGGAAGGTACCACTTCGGCTTATGCCGGGCTGAACCAGTACCCCCCGGCATCGACCGTCACCAAACTCAATACCGAGGCCAATAAGTTCACCTACCCCGCGATCCGCGAAATGGACGGTACCGACATGGACGGTTACCTGACGCTGACCACGGCGCAGTACGTGCGTTACACGGGTACGCTGAAAATTGACGGCAACTACTACAACGTCATCAACGACGAAGCGCTGACGGCACAAGGCAGCCTCTCGTATGTCCTGGACGGCGCCGTAGACCCAGCACTCGACGGACAGGAAGTCGTCGTGGAAGGCTATGCGATCGGCGTATCGGGCAGCAAGTTCCTCAATACGATGGTCACTTCTGTCAAGCCGGCAGCCAATGCTTCGGCAGCTTCCTTCGGCATGACCCGCGCCGCGGTGACCAAGAACCGCTATGCGATTTACACCTTCGACGGCACGTCGTGGGCAGCCGCAGAAAACACCACGATGGTCAACCCCGAGGACTACACGCAGATGGGCGCCACCAATCCCAACTTCAGTTCGTCGTTCTCGCAGGACACCTACCTGCCCCTCTACCTGAAGTACAAATATCCCTACGCCCTGGCCGAGGAGAAGATGAACGTGGCATACCACTTCTACGACTCGACGGACAAGGTAACCCTGCTCTTCGCCGACGAGTACACTTACGACGGTGCGGACTGGATCAAGACCGAGGACACCGAGACGCTCGACGGCCCGTTCAAGAAGGTCAGCGGCAAATGGAACTTCGACCCCAGCATGACGCTCGTCGTGGCCCCCGACCGCAGCGCTTACAGCAAGAGCTTCTACCAGGCTTGCGTGGACTGGGTACTCCAGAACAAGGACGCCGCCTATACGACGGACAACCGCAGCGGCAGCCGCCTCACGGATGCGGAGTATTACAGCGGTTGCGCGGCAAGCTACACCAACCTGAACTGGCGTATCAACACGCTTCCGAAATACTACTGGAGCGAAGCCGGTGAAGACATATCAGCCTACGACAACTGGGGGTCGGAAGACAAGGACGCCATGCGCGCATCGTACCAGGCGTTCTACGACGAAGTCGAAAAGCGTTTCGGCGAGGTAATGTCGGCCGCCCTGGGTACGCTCTACCCCGATGTCAAGATGATCTCCGGCATCGACGTGATCTACACCGTACAGATGATGCTCTACACGCAGCACATCGGCTCGGGCACGGGCAAGGTGACGCACGCATTCGAGTTCAAGCTCGTCGACACCGGCAAGTTCGAATACGTACGCATGTACGCACTCTCGCCGGAGTATGAACTGATGAAGGATGCCAACTTCGAATAACGGAATCCGATCCAAAGCAAAGGGCCGCTCTAACGAGTGGCCCTTTTTATTTTTCAATCATCGGACGGATCGGATCAAGGGACAGGGAAAACCGCTGCAAAAGGGGAAGCCGACGATTCGTGCGGGCGGAGCGAACGGCCTGCGGGTACGGCTATACGGACGGAGTACCCGGATATGGTCTCGGGCTGCTACCCTACTATTTCGGGCAACAGCCTGCGGCGCAGCAGGTCGCAGGTTGCGGCCGGCGCCGAATGGTCGAACAACTGCCCGCGGATACCCAGCGCCGCTGCGGCGGCGATATTGGCCGGGCGGTCATCGATAAAGAGCGTCTGCGCAGGATCGAGTCCGTAGCGGCCGAGCAGTCGCCGGTAGATTTCCGGCTCGGGTTTCACCACGCCCTCCTCGCAGGAGACCACCTCACCGTCGAAAAGCCCGTAGACGGGGAAACGGCGCAGGAAGTCGATGAACTCGCGCGACATGTTCGAAAGCACATACAACTTGTAGCCGGCGGCCTTCAGGTCGCGGACAAGCTGTTCGGTAGGCTTCACGGGTTCCTGCATGTCGATCGACAGGCGCAGGTACTCCTCGCATTTCGCACGCGGGCAGGCGTTGACCCCGGAAAGGATGCCGGTCACCTCGTCGAGCGTCAGCACGCCCCGGTCGTAATCCTCCCAGAAAGCCGGCATGGGCTCCGAACGGATGAAACTGAAAAAGTCGTGGAATTCTTGCGTACACTTACTTCTGTCGCGGGCAAAAAGTACTCCGCCCAGGTCGAAAACGATATTTTCCATGGGGCAAAGATAGCCATTTTTTCGTTTGGTTCATGATTTGCAGGCTGGCGCATAACAAAAACTCCGATTATGAACTATGGCATAAGCATCCTCTTCCGCGCCATTCCCCTTGCGATGGCAGCCTTCTGTTTCGCCTACGGCGCCTACGTTTTCGCCGCCGGCGACGACCCCTCGCGGCTCACGGCAGGCCCCGTGCTCTTTTTCCTGGGCTCGATCTGCATCGCGCTCTATTGCACCGCCGCCACCATCATCCGCCAGATCATCGGCACCTATACCGCCGCCGCGAAATACCTTTTCCCGGCCATCGGCTATGCGGTCGCCGCCATGACGGTCATCTGCGGGCTTTTCATCATCCAGTCGCACATGACCGGGGCGCTCGTCACGGGGCATGTAATCTGCGGGCTGGGGTTCATCACGGCGTGCGTCTCGACGGCGGCCACCTCCTCGACGCGGTTCAGCCTGATCCCCAAGAACTCGGGCGACAGCACCTTCTCGGTCAACCCCGCAGGCTTCACCCGCGGGCAAAGTTCGCTGCTGATCTTCATCGTGTCGGCCATAGCCACCGGGGCATGGGTGTGGTGCATCCTGCTCTTCGCGCTGGGAACGCTCCCGGCGCATATCGTGGCGGGAAGCGTCATGTTCGGCATCGCCTGTGTCTGCACGTCGCTCATCGCGCTGGTGGCCAGTATCGCACGCCAGGCACGGGGCAGCTACACGATGGAGGAACGCCGCCGGTGGATGGGGCTGGTGCTCGCGATGGGCGGCCTGGCCTTCGTGCTGGGGCTGATCCTCCTCTTCACGCTCCGGGGCGAGGCGATCAGCTTCGTGGGCTTCGTGCTCATAGGGCTGGCACTGATCTGCTGGAGCATATCGAGCAAGGTCATCCTGCTGGCAAAGATCTGGCACGCCGATTTCCCGCTGGCCAACCGCATCCCGATCATCCCGGTGCTTACGGCGCTGGCCTGCCTGTTCCTCGCGGCATTCCTCTACGAGGCGGCGCTCTCCGAACCCAAATATTTCGTCCCCGCACGCGTCCTGACGGGTTTCGGAGCCATCTGCTTCACGCTCTACTCCATCGTCTCGATCCTCGAAAGCGGCGCGAGCAAGAAATAGCCCCGCTGCAAGGCCATAAAAAAAGCCACCTTCCCCGGGTGGCTTTTCTTATTGCCTTTATCGTCACATGGGTCAGAACAGGTGGCAAGCCACCGTCAGCCCGGCCATGACGATGGAAACCATCGACATCAGCTTGATAAGGATGTTAAGCGACGGGCCCGAAGTGTCCTTGAACGGGTCGCCGACGGTATCGCCCACCACGGTGGCCTTGTGGCATTCGGAGCCTTTGCCGCCGAAATGCCCCTCCTCGACCATCTTCTTGGCATTGTCCCACGCGCCGCCCGCATTGGCCATGAACACGGCCAGCACGAAACCCGAGCTGAGGCCACCGACCAGCAGGCCCATCACGCCGGCCACGCCAAACACGAGACCGACGGCTACCGGCACGACGATGGCCAGCAGGCTGGGGAACATCATCTCGCGCTGTGCACCGCGGGTCGAAATCTCCACGCAGCGGGCATAGTCCGGCGTGCCTTCGCCCGTGAGGATGCCCTTGATCTCGCGGAACTGGCGGCGCACCTCGTTCACCATGCTCTCGGCGGCACGTCCCACGGCGTTCATCGTCAGGCCGCAGAACAGGAACGACATCATGGCGCCGATGAAGATGCCGATCAGCACCGTCGGGTTCATCAGCGTGACCTGGTAATACTCCATGAAATCGAGGATCGAAGCCTTCTCGACCAGCTGCGAGGTGCCGTTGGGCAGGTCAAGCATCGTGATGCCGTTGTGCAGCAATCCGATACGGATCTCCTCGATGTAGGATGCCAGCAGTGCCAGTGCGGTCAGCGCCGCGGATCCGATGGCGAACCCTTTGCCCGTGGCGGCGGTCGTATTGCCCAGCGCGTCCAGCGCGTCGGTGCGCTTGCGCACCTCGGGGCCGAGGCCGCTCATTTCGGCATTGCCGCCCGCATTGTCAGCGATCGGGCCGTAGGCGTCCGTGGCGAGCGTGATGCCCAGCGTCGAGAGCATACCGACGGCGGCGATGCCGATGCCGTAGAGCCCCAGCGACATGTTCATCGGAGCCATCATATTCTCCATGTCGAAGCCGATGGCGCACAGATAGGCGAGGATAATCGCGGCACCGATCGTCAGGACGGGGATGGCCGTCGAGATCATGCCCGACCCGACCCCGGCGATGATGACCGTGGCCGGCCCGGTCTGGGCGCTTCCGGCGATCTTCTGCGTCGGTTTATAGGAGTGCGAAGTGTAATATTCGGTAGCCTGTCCGATGATGATACCGGCGACGAGCCCCGTGATGACCGAGCACGACAGCCCGAGCCAGTTCTGGATTCCCAGCAGGTAGAGGATACCGAACGTCGCGCCGGCAATCAGCAGCGAACTGAAATTGACACCCACGCCCAGCGAGCGGAGCAGCTCGCGCATCGAGGCGCCCTCACGGGTTCGCACGAGGAAGATGCCGATGATCGAGAGCACGATCCCCACGGCCGCGATCAGCATCGGCGCCAGCACGGCGCGCGTCTGCATCTCCACGTCGCCCGTAGCGGCGAAAGCAGCCGCGCCGAGCGCCGCCGTGGCGAGCACCGAGCCGCAATAGCTCTCGTAGAGGTCGGCGCCCATGCCGGCCACGTCGCCCACGTTGTCGCCCACGTTGTCGGCGATGGTCGCGGGGTTGCGCGGGTCGTCCTCCGGAATCCCCGCCTCGACCTTACCCACCAGGTCGGCACCCACGTCGGCCGCCTTGGTATAGATACCGCCGCCGACGCGGGCGAAGAGCGCCTGCGTCGAGGCGCCCATGCCGAAGGTCAGCATCGTCGTGGTGATGACCACGAGTTTCTGCGGCCCCGACACCTCCACGAAGCGTTCGAGGATAACATACCAGAACGAGATGTCCAGCAGCCCGAGCCCCACGACCACGAGCCCCATCACGGCGCCACTGCGGAAGGCGACCTTCAGGCCGCGGTCGAGCGACTGGCGTGCGGCGTTGGCCGTACGCGCCGAAGCATAGGTTGCGGTCTTCATGCCGAAATAACCGGCAAGCCCCGAGAAGAAACCGCCCGTCAGGAAGGCGAAGGGCACCCAGGGGTTCTGCACCCCGGCGCCGTAGGCCAGGTAGGCGAAGAACAGCGCCAGGATGATGAATACGATCAGCACGACCTTGTACTGCTGGCGCAGGTAGGCCATGGCGCCCTTGCGCACGTGCTCGGCGATCTCGCGCATGCGCGGGGTACCTTCGTCCTCGCGCTTCATGCTGCGGTAAAATGCCCAGGCTACGGCCAGAGCAATGACAGCAGCGGCAGGGACGATCCAGAAAATCAAAGGAATGTTCATTTCGATAGAATTAAGGTTTTTAGAGTTTGTCGAATCGGTTATTAATACAAATATAATAATTTATCCCGATACTGTACTTTCCCGGACGGGCCGATATACAGCACAAAAAATCCCGGCAGCTCCGCACTCCCCCCCCGCCCTGAGGCAACGAAAAACGGAAAGGAGCGAAGCCTTCGAAACACTTCGAATCTTCGCCCCTTCCCGTTTATGCGCCTGCGGCGTTCAGCGGATCACCGCACCGCTACGAGCCGAAGTTGTCGTAGAGGATATTCTCCGACGGCACTCCGAGGTCGTCCAGCATCTTGACCACCGACGCGATCATCATCGGGGGGCCGCACATGAGGTAGATGCAGTCCTCGGGCGCCTGGTGGTTCTTGAGGTAATTCTCATAGAGCACGTTATGCACGAAGCCCGGGGTGTATTTCACGCCCGCGGCATCCGCCTCGGGATCGGGACGGTCGAGCGCCAGGTTGAACTTGAAATTGGGGAACTCCTTTTCGATGGCATGGAACTCGTCCACATAGGGAGCCTCCTTCAGCGCACGGGCACCGTACCAGAACGACACGGGGCGCTTGGTCTTTTCGGTCTTGAACAGATGCATCAGGTGGCTGCGCATCGGGGCCATACCGGCACCGCCGCCGATGAAGATCAGCTCCTGCGTGTCGGGCAGGTTGTCCGGCAGGAAGAACTCGCCGTAGGGGCCCGAGATCGTCACCTTGTCGCCCGGCTTGCGGGAGAAGATGTACGACGAGCAGATACCGGGATTCACCTTGGCGAAGGTACCCGTAGCCCGGTCGAACGGAGGCGTGGCGATACGGATGTTGAGCATGATGATATTGCCCTCGGCCGGATGGTTGGCCATCGAATAGGCCCGGAACGTAGGTTCGGGATTCTTGGTCACCAGATCCCACATCTTCATCTTGTCCCAATCCTCGCGGTAAGGCTCTTCGATGTCCATGTCGGAGAATTTGATGGCATCGTACTTCGGAATGTCGATCTGGATATAGCCGCCGCTGCGGAACTTGAGGTTCTCGCCTTCGGGCAATTTCACCACGAACTCCTTGAGGAAGGTCGAGATATTGCGGTTCGAGATCACTTCACACTCCCACTTCTTGACGCCCAGCACCGACTCCGGCACGTGGATCTTGAGATTTTCCTTAACTTTCACCTGACAGCCCAAGCGCCAGTGCTCCTTGGCCATCTTGCGGTTGATAAAGCCCGTTTCGGTCGGCAGCAGTTCGCCGCCGCCCTCCAGCACCTGACATTTGCACATGCCGCACGAACCGCCGCCGCCGCATGCCGACGGCAGGAACACGTTGTTGTTGGCCAGCGTCGAAAGCAGCGTGCCGCCGCTCTCGGCGATGAGCACTTTCTCCCCGCCGTTGATGTCGATGGTGACATCGCCCGAGGTGGTCAGTTTCGCCTTCGCAAAGAGAAGCAACCCCACGAGAACCAGGGTTATCACCAGAAAGGCAACGATCGCTATGATAATTGTTAACGTCATCTTTTTATCTCTTTTAAAGGATTACAACTTGATACCCGAGAAGATCATGAACGCAATGCCCATCAGACCGGTAATGATGAAAGCGATACCGGGACCGCGAAGCGCGGCGGGAATCTGCGAGTAGGTCGTCTTTTCGCGGATCGCGGCCATCATCACGATCGCCAGCCACCAACCCAGGCCGGAACCCAGACCATAGACGATCGACTGCCAAAGCGAGGTGATCTCCAGGGCGTCGACCTTTTGCTGCATGAAAAGCGAGCCGCCCATGATGGCGCAGTTCACGGCGATCAGCGGCAGGAAGATACCCAGCTGGCTGTAGAGCGTCGGCGAGAACTTCTCGACGGCCATCTCCACGAGCTGTACGAAAGCGGCGATCGTGGCGATGAAGACGATGAAAGTCAAAAAGCTCAAATCAACACCCGGGACCAATACATCGGCTTTGAGGACGTATTCGTACAAAAGGTAGTTCAGAGGCACGGTCATCACCATCACGAACGTAACGGCCAGACCCAGGCCGAGGGCCGTCTTGACGCTCTTCGATACGGCGATGTAGGAACACATGCCGAAGAAGAAGGCGAAGACCATGTTGTCGATAAAGATCGACCGGATAAAGATATTCAATGATTCCATACGTTACCCTCCTATTTTTCCTGTAAATCCTTGTTGTGAGACCGGTGTACCCAGATGATGCAACCCACGATGATCAGCGCCATCGGCGGGAAGAGCATCAGACCGTTGTTGGAATAGTAGCCGCCGTTGGCCGTATACCAGCTTTCGGGAACGATCTGGTAGCCCAGCAGCGTACCCGAACCGAAAAGCTCGCGGAAGAAAGCCACGATCACCAGAATCAGGCCGTAACCCAGTCCGTTGCCGATACCGTCGAGGAATGCGGGCCAGGGCTTGTTGCCCAGAGCGAATGCCTCCACACGACCCATTACGATACAGTTGGTGATAATCAGACCGACATAGACGGAGAGCTGTTTGGACACTTCATAGACGTATGCCTTCAGTATCTGGTCCACGAGAATCACCAGCGCGGCGATCACGACCAGCTGAACGATAATACGGATACGCGAAGGCACGCCCTTGCGCAGGCAAGACATCACCATACTCGAAAAACCGGTCACGACGGCCACCGAGAGGGCCATTACGATCGCCGGCTTCATCTGCACGGTTACCGCCAGGGCCGAGCAGATACCCAGGATCTGCACGATGACGGGGTTGTTCGCAGAGAACGGACTGGTCAGGTATTTCAAATTCTTAGCCGAGAAGATCGACTCCTTTTCATTACTCATGGCTCTCGTTTACGTTTTGCTGGTTAGACACTTCCGAACTTGCAGCCTCGTTCGCGGCAGCGGGTGCCGACTGTGCTGCGGCCTGATGCTGACTTTCGAAGTAAGGCAGGTAAGCCGACAGGCAATCGCGGAGCATGGCCGTCACGCCGTCCGAGGTTTTCGTACCGCCCGAAATACCATCTACCTCGTGCTCGGGATCTTTCGCACCGCCCTTGCGCAGGCTGACCGATACGAACTCGCCGCTCTTGAACAGCTTCTTGCCGGCGAAATGCGCCTGGAACTTAGGCGTGGCGATCTCGGCACCGAGGCCCGGGGTTTCGCCCTTGTGGGCCATGACGATACCCGACACGGTATCCATATCCTTTTCGAGCGCCACATACCCCCAGATATCGCCCCAAAGACCCATACCGATCAGCGGAATGACGACGCGACCGTCTTCGGTCTGAAACAGAATAAGACGCTTGGCATCGTAATTATCGCGGATATTCTGGTTGGTGGCGAGCATCGCGAAGACCTCCTTGGAGGGAGTTTCGGTTTTCACGCCGTCGGCATCGAGGACGAAGGATTTGACCTGGTTGTCGAAATCGGCCAGCGCCCGGTCGAACTCCTGCGGATTTTCGTCGGGGCTGTACCCGAGCGACTGGAGAATATTGCTCTTCTTCTCCTGCAACTCGTTCTCCGCCTGACGCTTTTGCAACGAGAGCGAAGCCACGGCCAGCAGAGTCGCCACGATGACGACCATGACCGTAGAATAGACGATGATATAAGTGTTGCTGTTGGGATTGTGCATCCAGCCCTTTTTCTGGCCGGACCGATCCTCCGTAAATGCCGACGAGGAAGCCTGGCAGACGGGGCAGGTATCGGGTGCGGAGTTACCTTCGTGGACATGTCCGCAAATGCTGCATACGAATTTTTTCTTTGCCATATCTCCCCTATTTTACCAATTTAACACGTTTCTTCCGGCGCGAGATGCTGGACTCGACCACGCAGTAGTCCACCAGCGGAGCCAATGCGTTCATGAAGAGGATCGCAAGCATCATACCTTCGGGATAGGCCGGATTGACCACACGGATCAACACGGCGAGCGCACCGGTGAGGAATCCGACGATATACTGGCCCGTACGGGTCTGGGCCGACGTGACGGGATCGGTGGCCATGAACACGGCGCCGAAAGCGAAACCGCCGACGATCAGATGCTCCCAAGCGGGGTAGGTCGTCACGCCGAGTGCCTGGAAAAAGTATCCCATTGCCAGGCCGCCGATAAAGACGAACGACATCGTGCGCCACGAAGCGACGCCCGTAAAGAGCAGAATCGCTGCGCCGATCAGAATCGCCAGCGTCGAGGTTTCGCCCACGCAGCCGGGAATGAATCCCAGGAAAGCGTCCGCCGTCGAATAACTCATCGTACCACTCGTAGCGAGTTGTTCGAGGGCCGTAGCACCCGAAACAGCGTCGTCGGCGAACCAGACCTTCTCACCCGAAATAAAGGGCGTGTAGGCGAAAAACACGAATGCACGCGCCACCAACGCGGGATTGAAGACATTCATACCCGTACCGCCGAAGACCTCCTTGCCGAAGATGACGGCGAAAGCCGTACCCAGCGCGATCATCCAGAGCGGCGTACCGACCGGCATAATCATCGGGATCAGCAGACCCGACACGAGGAAACCTTCATTGACTTCGTGTCCGCGCTTTTGGGCGAAAAAGAACTCGATGCCCAGACCGACCACGTAGGAAACCACGATCATCGGCAGCACCTCGAGGAAACCGAACCAAAAGGCTGCCCAGCCGGTCATGCCCACCTGGTAGCCCGTATTGTACATACCGAACAACAAGGCCGGCATCAGCGCCACGACCACCACGATCATCGTACGCTTCATATCGTTGCAATCACGGATATGGGCTCCTCTGCTCGTGGTCGTATTCGGCACGAAAAGGAACGTTTCGAACGCATCGAAGGTCGATGCGAGGAACGAAAGCTTGCCGCCTTCGGAGAAGGTCGGCTTGATTTTATCTACGAATTTTCTTAAACCTCCCATCGTTATGCCTCCTTGATCATTAAGTTAATACCGTCCCGGATGATCTGCTGCATCTCGATCTTCGAGGGATCGACAAATTCGCAAAGCGCGAAATCCTCCTCGACGACCTCGTAGATGCCGAGGTTCTCCATCTTGTCGATGTCGCCCGCAAGAATCGCCTTGAGCAGGTAGGTGGGATAGATGTCCATCGGCAGGTACTTATCGTACAGTCCCGTCACCACAAACGGGCGCTCGCCGCCGTTGAGATTGGTATCCAGGTCGTAAACCTTCTTCGGGCAGAGCCATGAAAAATAGGCCCTGGAAACCGAAAACTTGTTCAGACGGGGCATCGCCCAACCCAGCAATTCATAGTGGTTGCCTTCGGGAATTACCGTCACCATATTGGCGTAAAAACCGATGAAACCGTCGGCCGGGGTCTTGCGGCCCGTAAGCACGTTGCCCGAAATGATGCGGGGATTGTGGGCCGTGGGCTTCAGGTTGTCCTTGAGCACCGAAGCCACCGGAGCACCGTCGATAAGCCGATAGTACTGGGGATTTTTCACCTCGGAGCCTGCGACCGCGATGACTTTGGTTCTATCGACGCGCCCTTCGTTCAGCAGGCGGCCGATGATGGCCAGATCCTGAATATTCACCGTCCATACCCGCTCGTCCTTGTTGATCGGATCGACGTGATGAATCTGAACGCCTACATTACCTACCGGATGCTTGCCTGCAAACGTGTGGATTTCAGCCCCCTTCAGAAATGCCATTTCGCCCTCCGCACCGGCACGCACGCCCAGATGGACCTTGCCCGAAGTGAGCTTGCGCATCGCTTCGATACCCGTTTCGAGGTTCCGCTTCTCACCGGCCAGCACGAAATTGTAATCCGGAGCCAGCGGTGCGGAATCGAACGTCGAAACGAAAACGGCCTTCGGTGTGTCGCTCGGATCGGCGATGATACCGTAAGGCCGCTGGATAATCATGGGCCAAAGCCCGGACTTGAGCAAAAGATCGATAATCTCTTCGCGGGAAGCGGTTTGCACGTTCAGCTTGGCAAACTCTTCGTACATCTGGGTCGCATCGGCCTGAACCGTCACGTTGAGAATGCAACGCTTCTCACCGCGATTGATCGCCGAAACCGTACCGCTGACGGGCGAGGTGAAAACCACCCTTTCGTTGTACTTGTTGAAGAACAACGGGGTACCCGCCTTGACCCGGTCGCCGGCTTTCACCAGCAACTTGGGCGTCACACCCTCGAAATCGAGAGGCGACACGGCGTACTCGGGAGCGAGCGGCAATTTGACCAGCTTCTCCACGGCCTTACCCTGAAGATTGATGTCGAGACCTTTGCGTAATGTAATGATTTTCGACATGATTAATAAATGGTTGTTTTACAGATAATTATTTTGCATTGAGATTTCCAGGCAATGTTTGTTAGCGTAATAACACACCAAATCGCGTGCGAAGATACGATTTTTTCCGATACGAACAGCAAAGAGCAGCCTGATTTTTTTTAATCGACTGAAAAATCATAACTTTGTCTTTTCAGAGCGATCCGCATTATGAAATGCAGCATAGTCGATATCCACACGCACCGTCCCACCGGCAAGGCTTTGGAGCCCTCTTTCGCAGGGATTCATCCCTGGCAGGCGGAAACACGGCGAATCGAAGAGATCGTCCCCCGATTCGGCGAAGTCGATCTGGTCGGCGAGATCGGCCTGGACTATGCCGGCACGGTCGGCCGGGAGGCCCAGCTCCGGATTTTCCGCGAACAGCTCGACTGGGCCGAACGGCTCGGCAAACCGGTCGTGCTGCACTGCGTGAAGGCCTTCGAAGCGGTCATGCGCGAACTGGCTCCCCATGCACTGCGGGCGGTGATCTTCCACGGCTTCATCGGATCGTCCCAGCAGGCGGCCGAAGCCATAAAGAAGGGTTACTACCTCTCCTTCGGGGAGCGGACGTTCCGCTCACCCCGCACGGTCGAAGCCCTGCGGCGCACGCCGGTCGAAAACCTCTTCGCCGAAACGGACGAAAGCGACGTGCCGATCGAGGAGATTTACCGCCGAATCGCCCAAGCGAAAGACCTCGACCCTGAACTGTTGAAATGCGCGATATACCGCAATTACAGAGAGATATTCGAACGATGACTGACAACTGGCTCGAAAGAACGGAGCTCCTGCTGGGAGCGGAAAAACTCGAAAAACTGCGTGCGGCCCACGTGCTGGTCGTAGGATTGGGCGGCGTGGGCGCCTATGCCGCCGAGATGATCGTCCGGGCAGGCGTGGGGCGCATGACCGTCGCCGATGCCGACACGGTCAATCCGACCAATATCAACCGCCAGCTGGTGGCCCTCCACTCGACCGTCGGACGGCCCAAAGCCGAGGTGCTGGCCGAGCGGCTGCGGGACATCAACCCGACACTCGAACTCCACGTAGTCGATAAATACATCAAGGACGAAGAAACCGACCTGTTGCTCGACTCGGCACGGTTCGACTACGCGGTCGATGCGATCGACACCCTCTCGCCCAAGCTGGCGCTGATCCTGGGGGCGCTGAAACGCGGCATTCCCCTGGTCAGCTCGATGGGCGCCGGAGCCAAAACCGACCCCACGCGGCTCGAAATCGAGGACATCTCCCGCACCCACCACTGCCCGCTGGCCCACATGCTGCGCAAACGGCTTCACAAAGCCGGAGTACGCAGCGGCTTCAAAGCCGTATTCTCCGCCGAACCGGTACGCGAAGGCGCGACGATCCTCTGCGAAGAACAGAACAAGAAATCCAACACGGGCACGATCTCCTACCTGCCCGCCCTCTTCGGCATAGGCTGCGCCTCGGTAGTCGTCCGGGGAGTGATCGGAGAGCTGTAAGCGGACCGCAACAGCCGTCCCGCGTACAAGAAAACCGCTCAAACGGCTGTCGGAACGGATTTATGACCATCCAGAAGCGGTTAGATCCGTTTTTCGAAATATTATTATCTTTGACATAGCCTCGGTTAAATAGGCTGCGCCTCGGAAAACGGGAACAATTCCCGTTTTCTCTCGGCTTTTAGTATCTTTGTTTTTAAGATATGAATCGGACAAACTCAACCAAGTTTGGCTTAGTGTCCATCTTTTCGTATCTTTGACTTCGTCTTAGATACTCCGCCTCGGCAAAATGCAAATAAAAATTGCTTTTGCGCTCGGCTTATTCGTATCTTTGCAAAACAGCGGCGAACGATGCGAACAAGCATAGCCGAGGCAGCTCCGTAATCCGCCGGTCACGACAGATGGACGATACAGTCCGCAAACGAGATCGCCCGTGTCCGGTCCGGAGACAAGCCCGCCGGCTGCGACGCGGAACCTACGACTGTTCCGTCGAGGCCCCGGCAATCCCGATCCGTACCGGAAACTGCGGAAACACCTCCGTTTCCCGTACCCGGTACCACCACGGATCCGCAGACAATGGTACAAAAAATGATGGTCTTATTCGGCGAGGCCCCTGCTTCGGCGGATGCACATACCGAAACAAGACCCGAAATAAAACCGCAACTATGAATATCGTATTTTTAGATGAGTACAGCCTGGGAGGAATCGACCTCTCCCGCATCAAGCAACTGGGAAATTATACCGGCTACGAAAAAACGACGCCCGGTGAAATAGCCGAGCGTTGTATCGACGCAGACATCGTCATCACCAACAAGGTCCCCCTGCGGGCCGAAGCTATCAAGGTGCTGCCGCAGCTCAAACTGATCTGCATCGCCGCTACCGGTATGAACAACGTCGATCTGGAAGCCGCCGCCGAACGCGGGATTGAGGTCCGCAACGCTGTCGGCTACTCCACCCATGCGGTGACGGAAACGACGATCGGTGCCGCCATCGCCCTGCTGCGGCAGAGCATCTACTACGACCGCTACGTCAAGAGCGGCGAATACGCCGCATCCGACGCTCCGTTCCATTTCGGACGGCCGCTCCACCAGCTCTACGGCAAACGCTGGGGTATCATCGGCCTGGGAGCCATCGGGCACAAGGTCGCCGAAGTCGCCGCAGCCCTCGGCTGCCAGATCGCCTATACTTCGACTTCGGGTGTCGAACGGCAGGAACCCTACCCCGCCATGCCGCTCGACGAACTGCTCCGCTGGTCGGACATCGTGTCGATCCACGCTCCCTTGAACGACCGCACGCGCGGCCTCGTCGGAGCCCGGGAATTGGCCCTGATGAAACCTTCGGCCCTATTGATCAACGTAGCCCGAGGTGGCATCGTCGATGAGCAGGCCCTCGCCGATGCGCTCGACAACAAGCGGCTGGCCGGTGCCGGAATCGATGTCTTCTCGCGCGAGCCGATGTCGCCGGACAACCCCCTGCTGCGTGTAACAGACCCCGACCGGTTGCTGCTCTCGCCCCACACGGCCTGGGCCCCGGTCGAAGCACTCGAAACATTGGTCGGCTGCATCGAACGGAATATCGAAACCTTTTTGGCCGAACAGCGATAGTAAGACGCCGCCGAAGCGACCGAATGAGAAAACCCCGGACTGAACTTAAGTTCAGTCCGGGGTTTTCTTCGATTTTTCTGTTATGAATCAAACAATTCCGATGCGCACCGGTCCGCGAGCCCTGGCAGCCTCGTAATCCGCATCGGTAAATGTATAAGTCCATTCCACGACGTATTTATCCCCCTCTTCATAAGCCTTGTAAACATAACGATCGGGATCCTGCAAACTTTTCGGAACCGCAACTTCTCCGAGTCCCGACGGATAATAATTTTCCATATAACAGTAAATTATAACTCCTTCTGTAAAAGAATCGTAGATAACATGAGTCTTGAGTTCAACTTATAAATGCAACTTTTTGGGTGCGGATAATAAGCAATAA
>ENA-ORQX01000771-ORQX01000771.1-human-gut-metagenome-genome-assembly--contig:-NODE-771-length-23308-cov-5.435643_pt1 | contig 23308 bp, 42 predicted proteins | sample MGYA00242170_ERZ509124 | MGnify/ENA primary metagenome ERZ509124 (study PRJEB26280, sample SAMEA2338647) | human gut metagenome | biome: human gut; feature: human-associated habitat; material: faeces... | reverse complement strand
CCCCATCCGTTGTAGTAGTCAACGGCGAAACCTATACCCAAATTGACCAAACCGATAAGATGGTAGACACCAAAGGAAATGAATACTCAAGCGGCAACTTCCTCAAGACTGTCGCGCCCGACCTCTACAAACGAAGTTGGGGCCGCTTGGAAGACCCTCCCGATGGTCTACTCAAAGTCGGATTGACAAGCCGCAATCGTATAATCAAAACCGTTCAACTTCATCTTGTCAAGCCTCTCGTTACGCCGCTCACCAAGGCTATCACGCCATACTATCGCGGCCTAATGAAAGACATTGAAGCGCCTTACCGAGCGCGCATCGACTATACTGGCGCGCTTTGGGCAACCGGCTATGATTATGAACTTGCAACCGCTCTTGCGCTCGAATTTGGCCCTGCACCAGGCTCCAACCTTAGAATGGAAGGCGCCTCAATGCATCGTCTAACTAAGACTGATGAAGGCATCCATCTTGAGATTGACTACCCATTCACATTCCAAGAGCGGCTCATCTATGCTTGTCAAACAATCTACAATGAAGTTGTTTCTAAGTCGCTGAGCGGCGTGCGGCCTGGCGTCGAAGAACTGGTGAAGGTCGGCATGACCAACTTCTTCTACTGTTAGGGCTGGTATTGTTCAGTACCAGGCGCCTACAAACAAGTAGTTGAGAACTATATTCGTGTGTATTGCGGCAAATGTATTGACAGTATTGGAACGCAAGTTCCATTTCCTGTCATCAGTGAGCCTGAAAACTGCGTCCTTCCATACGACGATACTCTAAAATGGAATGATTTTAAGTTTTCGAATGGTTTATCTTCAAAACAAGTAAAGCGCAACTTAAACAACAACCAGCAATCTAATCTTGAAACTTTACGAAAGTTTCTCGCCGACAAAGATCCCAATAAGGAATACACTTCCGCCGAGCTGAAAGAGTTTGGTCTTACAAAGACCTCAATCACAGCCGGCTCTAAGTACGGTTTCCTACAACAAATTGGCGGCGGACGCAATACGCGTTACATCTTACAATTTCTAAAGGAGGAGTAAAACTTGCCTTTTTATCGTAGAAAGATTAAGTTTGAGGACTTGTCCCCAATCTATCAGCAATATCAGGCTTGGATGCGGTAGAACGCAGTTTGTGTCCACGCCCCAGATGAACATGATCCCCGTGAAATCTTCTTCATGACCGCCGAGCAAGAGCGCAAAGGGCTGCCCGAGACAATCGCAAAAATCATTACCGCTCTGCGTATCGGCGACTTCATGGATGTGCTGCCCCTCGGCAATGAAGGTTTCTATCTTTACTCAACACGCGGCGCAGAAGGCAAAATCCAAACTGTCACTCGCACCCATGTGCGCCTGCCCAAACTATCACACCTCATCACACTGTCACCTCGCGACTTCTTCTTGCTGCTCAACCTCATTGCAACAGCAAAGAATACACAAACAGGTGACAGTCTGGCGCTCAACCCTGCGGCGTGCGGCGTCACAGACATCAACAATACAGCCGTCGGCCAGTTCTTCACAAAGATGCGCGTCAACTATCGTATTAACGACGACTACTGCGACCGCAAATGGACGCCGCGCGACGCCATCTCATTCCTCGCCAAACTTGAGCCGACTCAAGAAAACCACTTGGCCGCCATGCAATATCTCACAGTTCTCCAGAATGACGACATTCTGTATTTCCCAATCGAGTCTATGGTCAACCTCGAACTCAACTGGGAGCAGATCGACGACGATTATTGCGTGCCGCCCGAGAGTGTTACCAATCATGTTATCAAAGGAGTCCACTAAGCGGGCTTCCAAATTTTTCCAATTTTCAAAGGAGGAAATTTATATGTCCGAACTCGATAAGGCCATTTCCGAACTGGTTTCTGCTTTCCAGGAGATTATGCCCGAGGCCAAACCCAACTCTAAGGCAACGGGCCTCAGCCCTGAAGCTGAATACTGGCGCCAGAAGTATATGAATGTCCTCGACAAGTACAATACCCTGCTCGCCGGCCAATCTATCCGTACCAAGACCCATGACCAGGAGCGCTCCACCATTGCCAATCTCCAGAGCCAGGTTCGCGATCTGACTCAGACTGTCCAAAGAAAGAACCGTGAGATCCTCGCTCTGAAGGAGGCTCTCGACAACCGCGTCAGCGAGCACCGCGTCGCCATCCTGAACCTTCAGGAGACTGTCGCCGAGCTGCGTGAGCGCAACGCCAAGATCCTCAGCGACAGCAAGTCCAAGGATGCGCGTATTAAGGAACTGTACGACAATCTCCAGCGCGCCGTCCTCAACAATGAGCCGCCCAAGATGACTACTCCTCTCGGCCTTCTGCCTGTCAACTCCACTGGTATGCGCCGCCTGGCCGATGCCTATGCGCAGATCGCCAGCCTGTATAACCAGTCCACTATGGCAGAGAAGAACGCCGCTCTCCAGAAAGAGAACGACGCCTATGAAGCCCTCTTCCGTGTATTGGCAGAGACTCTCCGTGAATATGACCCCAAGGTAAAATCCTAATCCTCAGCCCCTCTCTTACGAGAGGGGCTTTCTTGACATAAAAAAATTTTTATGATATAATATATACAGAAAGTGAGAAAGGGGTCAAAAATATGATTAGAGTTATCTATGTTGGTTCCTACGACTGTGAGCCTAAATACATTGTCCGCGTCAACTCTCTCGTTCAGCACGAGTACGCCGAGCAGCCGTTCATTGCTATGCTCTGCAAGCCGCACAACGCCGAGTACAACATCCAGTATGTCGACTACGGCATGGAGGACGACATCATGCAGGCTTACATTGAGCTGATGATGGACAGCAAAGACCAGACCACGCGCCGCAACGCTTTTGACCGTCTGTGGGGCTATCTGATGGGAGGAGAATAATATGAAACTGCTTGTTATCAATGGCAATGGCTATTCCATCTTTCCGCCCTCCGGCGCCTGGTTCTTCCTGTCTGAGCAGGGCTTCCTGACCGCACTCTCCCAGAGCGGCGCCCTTCACAAGATCACCAAGGAGAAGCCCGACCTCGAGTATCTGTATTTCGACGAGGATGAGCTGGACGAGAACACCGCCGCCGAGCTGGAGCGCATCTGGCGCATGGACGCCAACGGCGACTACATCACCGTATTCAAGAACATCTGGAGTGAATTGGAGGATAACGCATGATGCCCACTATCAGAGTTGTTCGCGTTGATTACGCGGACGAGAGCCGGTATCATACCGACTTTCAGCAATTCAAAGACTTCAATACCGAAGACTTTATCAAGTTCATCCTGTCGCATCGCAACTATGATTTCCATATTCGCGCGCTGGACGCCGAGTCTGAAGATGTACCCGAGGCCGCGTTCGGCTGTCTTGATATTATTACAGCCTACAACAAGCCGCCTCAGGAAATCCTTATGTCGGCGTTCAACTATATTTGGGAAAACAAGGAGGTGCACGATGTCTAATCTGCACATCATGTGCGGCTTGCCGGCCAGCGGTAAGTCCACATATGTTTCAAAATGGGCCTTCGCCGATGACCGTGTGGTTCATCGCGATGAAGTGCGCGCCGCCCTTCGTGAGCGGTTTCATTCTGATCAGTACTTCCCCTGTTCTGCGGACGAGGAGTATGGCTACTTCCTTGATGCCTGCCGCTATGCAGCCATTGATGCGGCTGGTCGTGGCGTTGATCTCTGGATTGACCAGACCACTCTGTCCAACGGCTCTGCGCACAAACTGTTGAAGGGTCTCAACTCGCTTTTCTCGCTCTATACCACCTTCAACATGATTATCTTCGAGCAGGTATGCACGCCGCTCGCCGTTTGCCTTGAGCGCAATGCCAAGCGCGAAGGTTTCGAGCGTGTACCCGAGGATACCATGCTCTCTATGGCCAAATCCTATCTGCTCGATATGGCTGTCGTGCGCCAGCAGGCATACACCCTCGATATGCGGCTCCCCATGATTATCTGCCGCCATACCATCAACGATTTGTATTAAGGGGGTGATAGTATGACTGTATTTGTCAAAACAAACGACGCAATTTACCCCTGTGATGGCTACTTCTTCATCCGCATGACTAAGGTTATGCCGAACAAGTGGGGTGTCTTTGCAACCCAACTTGGCCTGCCACAGCCTACTCTCCTGACAGAATATGAGGACGACGAGGTATTTAGCGGTCACGACAAGGCAGAAAAAGCTCTTGACTACCTCTTCAAGAACATCAAACATGAAGCCACCATTGACATTACTAAGATCACCCTTTAAGGGTGGCCTTTTCTTGACATAAAAATATTTTTGTGATATAATAATTATAGAAAGTGAGAAAGGGGATAAAAATTATGACTTTGCGTGTTAAGGATGGCGAGAATACCCGCTACTTCATCGTAAATTCTGTCGAGGCTCACACCAAGAAGTACAACTTCAACGCTCTCGGCAAGACTTCCCACTATCATCAGGTCAGCGTTTTCGTGAATGGCGAGTGCCTCTGGGTTGAGAGCTGTGAGATTGGCGACATCAAGGCGCACTCCCATATCGTCGCGCTTCAGGACACCATCGTTGATGCGCTGGTCTCTCGTATGGAGGATGCTTGCCTTCTGAACTGGCGAGACATTCTGCGCGCCGCTAAGGAGGCGAATGAGTAATGTATATCCAAACATCGAAACATCATATCGAGCACATTAACTCGATGACCTACGATAAAGGTTCAGGACTTTACATCAATGGCTCAAAATTTGGTGTGCGGCCCGAAGAGGCACAAACTGTCTTCAACTTCATACTCGATGCTGTTGCCAATGGCGTCCAGCTTGTCAGTATTAACGAGCTGTTGGAAAGGAGCCGCTATGATTCTGAAAATCGTTGACGATGACCGCCAGACCTGCGTCATCGTAACTCGTATTGACCGCCGCAAAGACCTTTCTTGTTGTCATCATCCTTGGGGCGATGACAGCGGAGGCGCTTCCTTCACGGATTATTCCATCTGGATCAACGGTGAGCAAGTCTGGACGGCTTCCGACATAGTTTATCCCAAGCCGGAGAAGAACTATGATAACTGTGGCCTGTCCAAGATTATCTACGAGCTGCTCCTTGACAAGATGCCCACCAACGATGTCGTTGAGTTCAATGACATCCTGCGGCGCGCTCAGACTGAACATGACCTTCGCATGAAAGGAGTGATTAAATGAGTATCTTTCTGACTTCGGATACCCACTTCAATAACGACAATATCATCAAGTATTGCGACCGGCCCTTCCGTGACCACAAGGACATGAACCAGACGCTCATCGCCAACTGGAACAGCGTCGTGAAACCCGAGGACACCGTATACCATCTGGGCGACTTCATTATGGGCTTGGCCGACAATACCGCATCCATTCTCCATCGGCTCAACGGTCACATTCATTTGGTACGCGGCAATCACGATACGCTGCGTAAGCTCGCTATTTATGAGCAGTATCCTGAGAAGATTACTGTTCACGATGTCGCCTACCTGCCATACAAGGGGCTGTACTTTGTGATGTGCCATTTCCCACTGGAGAATGAGGCGTTCTACGACATGGTTGTGCGCGACAACTCTGAGGTGGTATTGTGCCACGGCCATGTGCATAACCATGAGCCATTCTACAATACGCTCACTCATACCTTTAACCTTTCCGTGGATGTAACCAACTTCACTCCTGTGGCGCTGGACAACATCTACGAAATCGTCAAGGCGGATTTTATTAAGAAAGGAGTGTGACGCGATGGTAGTATGTGATTTTTTCCTCGCCGGTTTTTGGTTGGTAAACTTCATTTTCGGCTGTATCAATGTGGCGAATGGTCGGCCTTTTGCTAACGACATTAATACCGGTTGTGCGTATCTGGTGGCGGTTCTGGCCTTTATCAATCTTGGATTGGATGAATTGAGGAAGCGATAATATGAAAGCGGCAGAACTTGAACAATTCATAACTCAATTTTTTAACATTTGCCGCGAAGCCAAGAGCGACCTCGAGAGAGCAACAGAGGCAGAGCAATATCCAAACTCTGCCATTCAAGATTTGCTGCACGCCTTGGAGTTTGCACCAAAGCAATTAGATGCGGAGACTGTCAAATGGAAGCTCCACGAACTACGCGTGGACAGACGGGGCGCCAAGCAAGAACTTGAAGTTACCTCTCTCTGGGCCGACTGGTGCGACAAAAACAAAAAGTCACTCGATACTTTGCAGCAGGTGCTTGGCCAGATGCGTAAAATACTGCGCCGCCAGCCCAATGACTTCTATGTATTCAAGACCGACATATTGGGAGTTAAGGACGAATACCTGCAAGCCGACCAAGAACCTGAATACATTCAAATGAAAATAGAGGGATTTTAATGAAGTTTACGGATTTCGATTTCAGCTTTACCATGGCTGACAATAACGCGACCCTGTACTTCAAGACTGCCCATACCAACGATCTCTATCTCTATATGGATAGCGTCTCCAGCAAGTATATCGACCAGGCTCAGGCCAGCTGGGATGATATTATGCGGCGTATGCGCTACGCTCTGGACAAGGAGCCTGATGGCGTTGATGCGCAGCTGTCCATCATCTATATGTTTGACAATACCATGAAGATTGTCCTTACCCTGCGGCTCGCCGACGAGGTGTGCAACATCGAGTTCTGGGCGAAGGACATTGAGAACTGCCTGGACTGAGGAGGAAATATGAGCGCAAACGGAATCGAAATCGAGCGTAAGTGGCTGGTCCCTGGACTCCCTGAAGGCTATCGTCCTCGCAAGCACAGATCGGTTGATTCTTTTTACCTCCTTGCGAACGACGATGCTGAGTTGCGTATTTCAAAGCGCATCAAAGTCGTCGAAGGGCTGAATGGCATCATTTTTGGTACGCCCAAATACAAGTGGACTTTTAAGACTGGCGATGGCCTCAAGCGTACCGAGCTTGAAGGCTGGATTTCCGAAGAGGAATACAATCGCCTGCTCAAACAAGCCAAGTACGGCGTCTATCACAAGGACTGGTATGAGTTTCCCATGAACGACGGCCTTACCCTCGAAGTCAATCAGGTGGACGGCGGCTGGTGGTACGCCGAAGTCGAGTTCCCCTCTGAGGAAGCAGCAGCTGCATGGCAGCCTATCGACTACCTGGCCAACTGCACCGAAGTAACTGGCGAAAGAGGCTATGCCATGAAGAACTATTACCGTAAACAATACATGAAGGAGGATATTTGATATGATTCTTCGCAACTTTTCCCTGGCGACTGTGCGCGTCGTGGGTGAATTGGATACTTTCAATCTGACACTGGAAGTTCGCGCTTCTGGCAAGGATTTCCGCTATAATTTCGAGGACTGTACCCTCTGTGACACCGACCTTGAGATGGGTCAGGTCAATACCGATCTGTCGTTGACCGACGAAGACCTCGACACTCTGCAAGACTATCTCATGGATGTGCTCGCCCACGAGGATATTACCATTGGGCTGAACGGCGACATCGCTGTATTCTCTGACAACAGTGAGGATGGAGACTCCTGGGCGGCGATCCGTTTCGGATACATGACGGTCATGGAGGTATAATATGCTCATCGGCATCGCGGTTATCGGTATCGCAGTTTATGTCGGCGCACCCACATGGACTATCGTATTTGCCTCGCTGGGCATCGCCGCCAAAGTCCTCGGCAGCTTTATCAATTTAATCACCGATTAACCTACCGCCTACTTTGTAAGGCTTACAATGTAGGTTGACACAAAAAAATTTTTGTGATATAATATTTATACAATCAAAGGAGGAGATTCCAATGACTCAATCTTTGAATCAGGTTCTTCGCCAGATGCGTGCAAAGTATCCCAGGGCAACCTATGTGGTGGATGATGTTCCCGATGACAACCGCACTCTTTATGAGGGCGACCTCAATGGCATCATGTCCATCGACTATCTTCAGGACAACAAGGTTCTGGAGGTTGACGAGTCCAAGGCGCCCGACCGCATCTTTATCCGCATCGAGGAAGAGGCCATCGACTAAAGCCCTGGCGGGTGGCTTAATACCCGCCTCTATATAGGGGAGCGCCGAAGTTGGAGAGTCGGGGCGGACTGTAAATCCGTTGTTTAACGGCTGAGTGGGTTCGAATCCCACCTCCCCTACCAAGTAAGGAGGTGCTATTATGGCTATGTCCAGAAAACGCTTTCTGAAGAACCAGTCCCATCGTAAAGTGCGTCGGTCACAACATACTTTTGGAAAGGGCAACCGTTCTAATCGTCTGTTTGACTATTGGTGGGCACTGTGGTAAGCACTGATGCCCCGAACCGGATAGGGATTAAGTTCCTCCCGTAAGTAGGGGCATCACCATATAGCCTCGTCGCCAAGTTGGTAAGGCACAGGACTTTGACTCCTGCATTCGCTGGTTCGAGTCCAGCCGGGGCTGCCATAGGTAAAGATACCAAAGGCTGCATCGCTTAGATGTACGATGCGCAAGTCGGCGCCTTAAAGCCGAGTAGGGACTCTCGGTGTCTCCCCTACTACATATGGTTCCTTAGCTCAGTTGGTGAGAGCCGCCGGCTCATAACCGGAAGGTCGCGGGTTCGATTCCCCCAGGAACCACCATAAGCGGCTAACACCCGCGAATTATCACTTTTTACCACAGGAGGGATTATTATGTCTCAGAAAATCTTTTAGAACCCTGAATATCTCAATCTAAGTTTCCCCCAAAGGCGGAATTTGGATTGGGGCAGTAAAGTTGGATGATGACGGCTTTAAAACTTCGGATTATATTTCTGTAACCCCTGCGATGTTTGGCTTTACAGACTTCCGCGGCAATCAATCTATGGGAGATATGCAAGCTCTTAAAGATTATTTGTTTGGTATTTCTATCAGGCAATACGAAGATGATGGCCTTGCAGTAAATTATCCAGCAGTCTCAAAAAGAAAAGATAAATACCAGATAGATGGTGTAAGAAAAGTAGTTTTTGATTCTGAAAAAAATCCAGTCCATGTAGGTGATAAAGTATTTTATCTACAAGATTTGGAGCTTTATTTTGAAGATGAAGAGAGGCCTTTTACTTTACATTTTCCCAATTTTGTAAGAGGCTATACACTTACTCCTCTTCTGCTAAGCTATCTGAAATCTGATAAATAAAAGGAGTGTATGACAAATGACTAAGGCAGAGACTCGCTTCATCCACACTACTGGTCGCGACGGTATTCACAAGGTGATCGCCCTCGGACAGTATCATGGTGAGACAGTACGCGCAACCGCCAAGTGCGCGCCCAACGATACTCCTTCTGTCGACGACGGCGAGACTCTCGCTGGTCTGCGGCTGGAGAAGAAGATCCTGAAGCGGCGCAAGGCTTTCGCTGAGGCCCAGCTCACCAAGAAGTACGATTACCTGGAGTACCTGGCGGACGAGATGGATAAGACCCGTGCGGCCATTACCCGCACTGAGGACAACATCGACGAGATTGCGGCGGCTCAGGCGGCCAACGAGACTGACCTGGCCGGCCTGCTCGCTCGGCTGTAATCAATGACTCCTCCCCTCACTTGACACAAAAAAATTTTTGTAGTATAATATATATAGAAAGTGAGGGATGAGTTATGAGAAATCCAAATCGTATTCCCAATCTGACTGGGTTATTCCAGACTTACTGGATGACCGTCGGCACCGACCTCCGGTTCGGGCAAGTGCTCGAGCTAACGGCTCAGGATTACGCCGAGTGCCACGATTGTGAGAAGCCCAGCGATTTCTTCTATATCGAGGACGAGCGTTGGGGAACCGCATTGGTTTATGGACTGAATAAGAGAGGAGTGGTGGTAGATGATTAAGTGTTCTGCTGTAAAGTTCGTGCCGTTCGGCACTGACTATCCCATCATTGTGGCTGGCCCGCGGCATCCTGATTGTTATGAAACAATTCAGGAGCATTTCGGCCACTCCTACTTCCAGTCCCCCGACATCGTTGAAGGTTTCCTCGACGAGATGGATAGGTTCCTTGACCGCTACGACGCCAAGTATGAGGCCTTGAGATGCGGCCAACTCACCCATGACACTTCTGACCGCGCCCTCTACTCTGAGGATATTTGGCCGGAAGAGTAACCGTAGACGACAGTGCGGGTAAAACCCTGTCGGCTGCGCGAGTACGAGAGAAGGGCGCGCCAGACAAATAACTCTTTTCCTTTCCGTGGCCGTCGGAAACAAATTACGGCCATCCTATGACCCATTAGCTCAGCTGGTAGAGCACCGCCCTTTTAAGGCGGGTTGCCGGGGTTCGAACCCCCGATGGGTCACCATTGGTTGGATGCGATTGAATGAGTAAGACTGCCTGTGCACGAGGCGCCGAAAGTCAAGTTCGCATGACCGCGGCTCTTGTCGGTATCAGCATCGTTGTAACCGTCTGACTTGTGCCCTCGTTATCGCTTTGTAAGGCCGGTGGAAAGGAACCGAATAGTTCATAAAGCGACCCTTGGATTTGAGCTTAGTTCCATTTGGGATAAGAATGCTGGAACTTGCACGACGCGTTGGGGCTTGGTAGTGCCTCCAAGATTACAAAGACGGGAAACTACCACATATCCGGTTGTAGCGTAATTGGCTAACGCACCTGCCTTCCAAGCAGGGGACTGCGGGTTCAAGTCCCGTCAGCCGGTCCAGCAGGTTAGGGAAAGTCCGCGCCCGACACCTGGCAATTAAAGACGGGCTGGGAGAGAGTAACAGCTCCGGGTGGCTTCGTGAGCAGCCAAGGTAGATTCCAGATACCTCATAGCCTGAAAAATCTGGCGGGTCGGTAGTACGAAAAGCCCCGATATGTTCTCCGTTGACTCGTTACATATGGAGGCGGCACAGTCCTTGCTGAAAGGGTGGCTCCGTGGACATTATATGCAACCATAGCTCAGTTGGTAGAGCACAGTGCTGATAACGCTGGGGTCGCAGGTTCAATCCCTGCTGGTTGCACCAACCGGTTTACTGCCGCGCGTTGAACTCTGGCCAGTTTTACGGCATTTTAAGGAGGCTCATCGTGTTGAAGCGCAAGTGATACGGTTCACAAAAATTCTTCGTGGGACAAATAAACAAAGACCACGGAGGCCCGGCCCTCTTAGGGTGCTTGCCATTCAGCTATAAGTAGGGAACAAAAGGCTTGCCAGGTTCGCCCGACAGTGGAGAATGGCTCCCAAGTAATCTGGCTAAAGGGGCGGGACGCCGCCCCAGATACAGGGGTATCGGTTAATGGCTAAACCAATGGTCTCCAAAACCATGACTGGGAGTTCGAATCTCTCTACCCCTGCCATAAAAGGAGGACCCAAGATGGACTTCTATACTTCATACTTCTACCAAATCCGCAATTTCACACCAAATATGATTCCACTGTCAACTGCGTGCGGCGATCCCGCATGGTATCACGCAGGTCGCGACAAGAACTTTGTGTACTTCGATAATAACAAAGTATGTAATGGCTTGCGCGCCGAGATGCTGCATCCAGATAAGTCTTGTGCCAATCTTTGTTGCGGCGGCTTTGCTTGTCCTTACACGCCCGATACCTGCAACTTCCTTGACGCATATCGTCGCCAGCTTGAGAAGGTTGACTTCATGGACTTCATTGGTCGATGTGCTCGTATCAAAGACCAAGTCCGTGAGTGCAACCATTTCGAAGGCCCACCTATCATTGTATTGATGGTACATGAAGCGCCGCAAAATCCCTGCTCTGAGCGTATTGCCCTTCAAGAGTGGATGTGGCGGCATGGAATGTCTTGTCCCGAATTACCATATCAAGGGAAACAGTTTCGTGGATTCGACAGGTTGACTTAAAAAAATTTTTGTGGTATAATATTTACAGAAAATGAGGGTGGCGTTAGAGGTCGATAAGACAAACCACGCCTTAATGCGCTCGGAGTTGCGTGTCGAGCCGCCCCATTCAATATCGCAGAGTAGAGAAGTGGCCTATCTCGCGACCCTCATAAGGTCGAAATCGCAGGTTCGAATCCTGCCTCTGCACCCATAAGGAGATGAAACGGCACGGGCACTCCTTTTCCTTTGGAACATCAAAAGCCCAGCCCTGTATATCTCGATGGTGTAATTGGTCAGTCACGGCGCTCTCATAAGGCGCAAGTCGGGGTTCGAGTCCCTGTCGAGATACCATCATCCCAAATAAGAAAGGAGGCATGAAAATGCTGTTGTACTTCGAGCTTCCTTGGAACCACCAAGACATTGATGATTTCATCTTTGGCGATGAAGAGCCTATCATCAGTCAGAAGTAATCTGACAATACCCAAGCGGCGGATAATCCGCCCCAAGTGTATAATGCGGCTCCGAAAGGAACGGTTCCAAGCCCGTGAAAACGCAGAGGATACACACCTACCCACCCATTAGTGAAAGGAGTTCACATGAGTAAGCGTAAGACTCTCCAGATTGGAGATGTTGTCCGTCATCAAAAGTATGGTATGGGGCGCATCCATCAGATTGACCCCAATGACCGCGAGTTCTTCTTCGACATCCACTTTGACATTGATGGCGGCGACGGAACCCTTATCTGGATGGATAAGATTCGCGCCCTGCGCCAGTGCAAGCTGGTTCATCGGCCGGAGACGCCGCCTGCCGTTGTACGGCTGGATAATGGCATTATCCGAGAGTTCGTAGGATAAACCTTTGCGGAGAGGTTTAAGCCGGGGGTTTCTCTTAAATATAAACTCCGGCAATATCCGGGTGTAGCTCAGCTGATAGAGCGCGTGGTTTGGGACCACGATGCCGTGGGTTTGAGTCCCGCCACTCGGACCATATCTGGATGTAGCTCAGTTTGGTAGAGCGCTACCTTGGGGTGGTAGAGGCCGCTGGTTCAAGTCCAGTCATTCAGACCAACCCTTTTGCTTGAAACAAAAGGTACATTTTGCGGCTTGGCAGAGCCTAAAGAAATGGGGAGATAGACGACTGCCATCGTCCCTCTCCTGTGGATATTGGCGTGTAGCTCAATCGGTAGTTAGCACTCGGCTGTTAACCGAGGGGTTGTGGGTTCGAGTCCCACCATGCCAGCCAAACTCGTCGACTGCGAGTATAAATAAAAGCCTGGGGACATTGTCGTCCCCCTCATGGGATTGTAGCTCAGTTGGGAGAGCACCTGCCTTGCAAGCAGGGGGTCGTCGGTTCAAGTCCGATCAGTTCCACCATAAACTTTAAGGAGGGAAAAATATGCCAAATGCTCCTAAAGTTCTTCAGGCATACAATGGTGCGCTGCTAAAGCGCAAGCAAAAACGCCTCGATAAGAAGCGTCGTGAAGCAGCTGCGGCAAAAGCTGCGGCTAACCGAGCCAAAGCTGAAGCAGAGGCTGAAAACAAATCTGAGTAAGGAGGTAATCGCATGACAGACTTTAATACATCGTCCCTTATGACGCTGGATGAAGCAATCAAGCACGCTGAAGAGCGAGCTTCCTTGTCATGCGATGAATGCGCCGAACAGCACCGACAGTTGGCCGAGTGGCTTAAAGAGTTGAAGCAATACCGAGAATATCTCAAACCATTGGAAACGCCCAATGGAAACCTCTTCGGTATTGACCTAAACAAAGTCCCTGAGTCGTGTCGTGGTTGTCCTCAGCATCCATCCAATGGCGGCTCAGGGATTTGCTTTTGCACCCTCGGCCAGCCAATTATTACATAAGGCGAGGTTGACCCCAGTAGGTGCGGGGAGCAGTCTTGAAAACTGTCGGTCGTGATGAGCGGCTTGTGGGTTCGAGTCCCTCCCTCGCCGCCATGCTCCTTTGGCGCAACTGGCAGACGCGGCAGATTTAGGTTCTGTAAGTTAAGGGTTCGAGTCCCTTAGGGAGCACCACAGGGGCGGTGCAACGTTACTGCGCCTTAATGAGTGTCTGATGGGATGACGCCACCTCTCCAATAGCATAAGAAGTTCCTTTACGACTCCACCACCATATAGGGGTTATTACTTCCCGCTATTTGACACAAAAAAATTTTTGTGGTATAATTATTATAGAAAATGAGAGAGGGGATAAGACCTATGAAATACACTTACAGCGTGAACATAACCGTCCTGACTACCGTTGAGAGCGATGTTCCTCTGGACCCCGACGACATCATCGAGGCCGCCTTTCTTCAGACCGGCATTGACCCCGATGATGTGAACGACACTGATGTGACCGGCCTTAATGGAACTCCTGACCCTTACCTCGGCTATATGGAGGATTGAGCGTCAGGTTGACACAAAAAAATTTTTGTGTTATAATAATTACAGAAAGTAGGAAATGGCGGATTAGCTCAGCTGGTTAGAGCGCGTGCCTTACAAGCATGAGGTCGCTGGTTCGATCCCAGCATTCGTCACCAGTGCCAATCTACATGGGCATCCTTTTTCTGAACGCGCGCAGAAGGGTGAGGCACTTGCCCAAAGGCGAAAGTAGACTAAGCCTTTTATAATGTACTGGTGGAAGCGGCAGTCAGACCAAAGAACGAGTCGCTAATTGCCCCCGCTGTCGGGTCAGGAAATAGGCAGGTTCACAAAAGAGAGCTGCTTCGAAGGTTTGGTGTGCCGATGCGCGTTCTCTCTGGGTAAGGCCAGTTCAAAGAGCACCACAAATCAGCACCACGGCAAACACGGGTCGTCAGAATGGAATGCCCCTACGACTGCCGGCGCCCTCAGCACATGGGCGCAAGAAATCTGACATACAGCGCATACAGTTACCGCGGATAAAGCTGAGTGCGCGGCCCCACAATCAGGGGTGATAGAAAGCGGCGGTTTTCTTTGAGAGTCGGCTTCCGTAAAAACCGGACTCTGTGCACCGGCGGCCAAAGATGCTGGGTTCGAATCCCGCCTGGCCCCGATTGGGGCCGGTAGTTTAAGTGGTTAGAACAGTGGCGGCCTTCTATATGCTGGCGTAGCTCTAATTGGTAGAGCAGGTGCCTTGTAATCATCAGGTTCGGAGTTCGAGTCTCCGCGCCAGCTCCACCCCGAAAGGGGCCACCTCCATTCATTTTTTTGAAAAGTACACTTTCAAGTCCCCGCCGAAAGGCGGGCGCCCTCCAATAAGCCGTGGGTTCGCGTCCCGAGGGTGAACACAATTTCCCATAACCAATACGGAGAGATTGTGACCGAAGCGGCCAGACAATTAAAGGTAAGGTTATTGGTGTTACCTGCCTAACTTCCTCGTGCAGGGCGACGTGGTTGATAAGCCTGCAATGTCCCGCTATTATTTGCAAAGGAAAAGTTCGGAATAGAAAATCGTTGGACGCGGTAAACGATAGGTGCGGGAGCCGACCCCGAATGGAAGTGTTGTCGATTTATATGGTGCCATAGTGGAACTGGTATAACACGCCAGCCTCTCAAGCTGGAGATTCGGGGTTCAAGTCCCCGTGGCATCACCATTGTCGCATAAGTAGTTCCTTTTTGAAATTGTATTTTGGAACAAGTTTTACTACTCGCGACTTTTCATTGCAGATGGAGTTCCTTTTGATTTCTAGGGTAGCTCAATAGGTTAGAGCGTCGGTGTCTAAAGCCGAAGGTTGTGGGTTCGAATCCCTCCCCCAGAGCCATTACTTCTCGCAATCATTGGCATAAGCAGTTCCTTTTTAATAGATTGGTTATCTTGATTACTGCTCGCCAATATCGCATAGTTGCCAAGTCTGGTTAAGGCACAGGTCTGCAAAACCTGGATCCCCAGTTCGAATCTGGGCTATGCGTCCATTAACTCTAATATGAAGGGAGGCTGATAGAAATGGTACTGGACATCAATATCAAGTCCGCTGAGGACGCCGAGAAGTTAAGTGCTGTGGCCTGTAAGACCCCAGATGTTCTGTGGGCGCACTCCACTGATGGCATGATTATGGTGGATTGCCGTTCCTTACTTGGTCTTTTCACTCTTATTGGAAAGCCCTGTCATTTGGTGGCCGAGGACACTACTTCTCCTAAGACATTGACTAAGGTGGCAAGGAGAGCTGGCGTAGCGATTAACTAACTACGCCGCAGTAGCTCAATGGAGGAGCCACGGTCTTCTAAACCGTTGGATGTGGGTTCGAGTCCCATCTGCGGTTCCAACAAAGCCAGGGGATGCTTTAAATCCCCATATATGCCTCGATAGCTCAGGAGGTAGAGCGAGGGACTGAAAATCCCTGCGTCGGTGGTTCGACTCCACCTTGAGGCACCAGCGAGGCCGACCCCGCGGCCGAGGACGAGAAAGTTCAAAGTGGCTCGAGACACACTGGGTTTGCATGGCCTGCGGGTTGGAGCCATGATTATTCTCTGAAAGCACGGCCGGCAAATAGGAGAATACCCCGCACCTTATGTTTCCGTAGCTCAATTTGGTAGAGCAAGTGACTCTTAATCACGAGGTTCAGGGTTCAAGTCCCTGCGGAAGCACCAGCCCGACGGGGCATTATAGACGCGGCAAAAGGAGCAAATCCTAACCTGCTAAGTATTGTGGCCACTTTACTGCGCAGTCCGTATGCACTCTGGCACATGAGTGGAGTCGGATAGGGTTGGATAGGGAAGCCGGAGATTGTACCGCCAGTCAAAGGCCAAAGCGAAGAGCGATACCCGATATAAAAATCTATTGCTTATATGTTGTGAGTAGCTTAATGGTAGAGCACCTCGTTGTGGCCGAGGCAGGTGTGGGTTCAAGTCCCATCTTACAACCCATAAAGGCGCCAAGAGCCTTAAGGCCAAGTTAAAGCGGCTTTGTATAGCGCTGTGCAAAGAGATCGGCTGGCTTGGAGATACAATCTGGAGTGGCGAAAAGGGCCCGGGGATGGAGGCTAACGACCTCGTTAAAAATTAGGTTAGCACCGTATGGAGTGGTGTGATAATTGGTAGTCGGCATGATTGGAAATCATGTGCTCTGAAATATGGGTTGCAGGTTCAAGTCCTGTCCACTCCGCCATCGCCGGTGAAGTCTGGAGACCGATGAGTTTCAAGTTAAGGACAGAGGCGGATGCGTTGTGCTGAGAACGCAATATAAGTACTCAGGTAATGCTGCTGATCCAGAATGCAGCGGGGGCGACGCTGCTGACAGTCGCTGTTATGTCCCGGTAGCTTAGTCGGAGAAAGCGTATGGCTACGAACCATAAGATCGGGGGTTCGAGTCCCTCTCGGGATACCATTCTGGAAGGAGAATTAGTATGAACTTCTACAAAGTTACTGTTAAGTGCTATGATGCACAGCACGCATACTTCTATCATCACTGCATTCTCGCCGCGCATACTCGATATGAAGCCATGTGTCACTTTATGGCAGCAATGACTCTCCCCAATCCGCCTTTTGTTTTGAGCGATGGCGAGTACATCGACGATATGTCTGCAAGCGAGTGCGAAGAGCTTGACTCTCAGATTATTTTCTGCAATGATGGCTCTGTTAGCATCGAGGTGCTTAAATGAACTTGTTTGAAGTAACCGCTGTTCTTCGTTCAGAAATCATGTTCCAAGGTGGCCTGGGTAATCACCTAATACAACCGAGCGGTTCTTATGCCTCTTGTCCAATCACTTACATTACCCAAGCCGATTCCGCAGACGCCGCTCTTTCAAAAGTGTGGCGGCACATCACGCAAGATCCTAATCAAGTAGTCATGTCAATCAGTGTCATTCCTCTTTCAAACGCTTACTTTCTTCCGTAATTTGACATAAAAAAATTTTTATGCTATAATTATTATAGAAAGTGAGGGATGAAAGATGATTAGAGATGGTCTTTGTTATCGTCTGGCAACTGAAATGTACATCAATGATTGCTCTTTGGCCCAAGCGTGTTTCGTCTACGGTATCGAAACCGATTATCTTTCTGACGCCGAAATCTATCACATCTATGACCTTGTGGAGGATTTCGAGTGGGATTGGCCGTAAATACCGGATTAGTCTAATGGCAAAACACTCGGCTCTGACCCGAGATTTGTTGGTTCGAGTCCAGCATCCGGTGCCATGAGGAGAATCGCGAAAGGATTTGTCCAGAGAAAAGTAATATCCATAGAACTTCCGGTGTATCTCAGTTTAACCGTCTGGCCGGTTCTCCTCTCTTCTCAATATGCAGTCGTGGCGCAATTTGGCAGACGCGCTGTCTTCAGGTGGCAGATGTTGTGGGTTCGAGTCCCACCGACTGTACCAGGTCGTATTAAATGACCTCCTTAGTTTGGTGTTAGGTTCTCGCAGGAAACCTAAATCCTGCGAGTTATGCGGGTGTGTATGCAGTTGGTAGACATAGCGGTCTCAAAAGCCGCCGCCTTAAAAGGCTCGTAGGGTTCGAATCCCTCTGCCCGCACCAAAGGGTACCGTTGTCCTTGCGGAAGAACCCGCTAAACGGCGGCAGGGATGTCGTTAGTAAGGGGACTGGATTTTTAAGACCTACTGGCTCCACAGTGGAGATGGCAAGTTAGTCAGTCTTAAATGAGGAAACTGGAGCGCTCTACCTTACAATCCATTATATGTGCGTGTGCTGGAATTGGTAGACAGGCCAGCTTGAGGTGCTGGTGTTTCGGCGTGCGGGTTCGAGTCCCGCCATGCACACCAACTGGCCATTGTGCCCGCGCCCATGCGTTAGTTGGGTGTTTGTTAAGGCAACTACACTAAATAAGTAGCCTACGGTGGTTTCCGGCCGCTTCCATCGCACATAAATAAAGCGGTTTTATATGGCGCATTAGCTCAAGCTGGCAGAGCGTCGGACTGTCTCTCCGAAGGTTACGAGTTCGAACCTCGTATGCGTCGCCAGAGTGGTTTCCGGTTCCACACTTATTGCTGGGGAATAACACTTCGACCAGAACTCTTGGGGAGTGCCCAAAGCGTAAGAAAAAGACGGTAGGGTTCATTCCCAATTCCAGTATCCCTGTAAGTGAAAGGACTCGCGACCGAGTAGCAAATGGAATTGGCGTCAAATCGGTCTGGCCAGAGCAATCCGGCGCGTAAGTCCGGAGGGGAGTGTTCCCGTGGCTCCCCACATATATGGTGCCATAGTGGAACTGGCTTAACACGCCGGCCCTTCAAGCCGGAGATTCGGGGTTCGAGCCCCCGTGGCATCACCAGTAACTATAAGCCAATGGAGAAAAGGAGAAGTATGAACACAGGAGTAGAAATTGTCAATGCCCTCTTTGAGCATTTGGGCATGGCAGTCTCTGTCACGGCAGAGACAATCTCGGAATGGTGGCCAATTCTGGTTTCCAAATGGGCGGCCTTTGAAATCGGCACTTCATGTGTCTGGTTGGCGCTCGGTCTGGTATTGGTTATCGGCGCTATTATCGCTTTGGCGAAAATGGCTCATGCTTATACCCATTATCAAGATTCCAAGTTGGATTATGATGAGATTGGCGTTATTTGCTTTGTTGCTCTTTGCGCAATGGCTATCGGCCTTATCATTTGCCAAGCATTGGACATTGTTACCGCGATTACTTTCCCCGAAAAACTCATCTTCGATTATGTAACCAATATGCTGGATTAAAAGGAGGACATTCAATATGAACAAGAAGAACACCAATTTCGCTCAGAAGCTGGCTACCACTCACGGCACCTTCAATTCCTTTTCTGCGCTGGCCGACGCGCTTGGCGTAAAGGCGCCCGAGAAGCGTGAGCCTCGCCCCATCAAGTGTAAGGTGTGCGGCGGTGAGATGACCCGTGCCGGCAACTCCAATGTGTGGGTTTGCAATAACGAGGTCGAGAAGAAGGTCACGCGCAACGGTGAGGAAGTCACCGAGAAGCGCACTTGCGGTAACTACACTATCCGCAAAAACATCGCCTAAGCGGCGTTTGCCCACCCGAAAGGGTGGGCTTTTCTTTTTGACATAAAAAAATTTTTATGGTATAATATATATAGAAAATGAGAAAAGGAGATTGAGCATGAAACTCTCGGAGTTGAAGGAGATTATGGATATGCTTAACCCCAACTGCGAGGTTGTGGTGCTTAAGCCCAATACCCCAAGCAATAAGATCCCGATGGGATTTCACATTGAACCAGACAAAAAGGAGGACTCTAATAATGAAAGCACTGATTGTCGTTGATGCTCAGAACGATTTCGTGACTGGGCCACTGGGCACCAAGGAAGCTCAGGCCGCTATCCCCAATATCAAGAAGCTGATTAGGGACATGACCGACGAAGACGGCGATACTATTATCATCGCCACTCAGGATACCCACTATGAGAAGAACTATTCTGAGACCCTGGAGGGCAAGAAACTGCCTGTCTTCCATTGCGGTTACAATACCCGCGGCTGGGAGATTGTCAAAGAGGTCGCCGACATGATTGAGCCGACCACTCATTGCACAATCTACAAGAATACCTTTGGCACAGAGGACATCGGCGATATGGTTCTGGATCATATCTATCCCAACCCTCTGGAGGAAATCCATATCTGCGGCTTCTGCACTGAGATTTGTGTTGCGGCCAACGCCATTATCCTGCGCGCTCAGTTCCCCAACACCCCTATCTATATCCATGCAGATGCCTGCGCCGGCGTTACTCCTGAGTCCCATAACGCCGCTCTGACCGTATTCGCCGCTCAGCAGATGGAGGTAGTCAGATGATTTATGTTGAAGGCTTTGAAGTAAACTTCGGTTGGTTTCCCGACGGCACTCCCGCGCTGACAGACCTCGGCCCCTTCTTTGACATCCTCGACGAGATGGAGCGCACCTTTGATGCCAACGGCAATAAGGCTTGGTACTTTACCGAGACCCTCTCTATTGCCTGGATCTTCGGCAACTACTCCGAGATGCCGATTATTGATATGCTTACTCGGCACATCAAAGACCTTGGCTATAAGGTTGAGCTGACTATGCCCTATATCCCCAATGCGCGGATGGATCGCAAGAAGAACCGCATCACCGAGGTCTTTACTCTGAAATACTTCGCCGAGTGGCTCAACTCCCTCGGTTTTGAAAGAGTCATCGTGCTTGATCCGCACTCTCCTGCCTCCTATATGATTGACCGCATGGAGACTATGGATGTTCGGTCTTTCCATCAGCAGGTTATTGATGAAGTCAAGCCTGACTACATTGTGTTCCCTGACAAGGGCGCTCAGGAGAGATATGTTAATTCCATCCCCGGCTATAAGTTCTTCTATGGCCAGAAGGTTCGGAACTGGAAAACCGGCAAGATTGAGGGTCTCGACATTATCAATCCTGCCTGTGTGCCGGCCAGCGAATACAAGGGCAAGAAAGTCCTTGTCATCGACGACATTTGCTCTCGCGGCGGAACCTTTACCTATACCGCCTTGGAGCTGGAGAAGATGGGCTTCGGCGAGTTGGTTCTTGCCATCACTCATTGTGAGCCAACCATCGAACTTGGCGATGTGTTCAAGCATTATGTCAAGGTTTATACCACTGACTCTATGCACTACGCGCTTCAGACCAAGGGGGGCGACGCTGCTAAGAAAATTCGCGTCATTCCTTATAACGCTCAGTATCCCTATGGCGGCAAGATGACCGTCGATGAAATGAGAGATACCTGTAACCTGCCCGCAAAAGAAGAGAGGGGTTGTGCTGGATGAGAAACTTTTTCGCTATGTTCGCCGCTGACTACTACAAGATTGGTCATGCAATCAAGATGCAGCCGCAGAGCGCCGAAATGGTATATTCCACCTGGACTGCGCGCTCCAATAAGCATCACCCTGGCTGTGACCGCACCGTAGTCTTCGGCTATCAATACACGCTGGCTGAGCTGCATGACTTCTGGAAGGAAAACTTTTTCGATGTGCCGGTCAACGATTTGGAGAGACAGTGGGAAGAGGTTATGGGTAAGACCTTTGACGAGACCTACTGTGACTTCTCCAAGTTCTATGAACTCCATGAGCTGGGCCATCTGCCTATCGCCGTCTATGGTGTTCCCGAGGGCACTCTGCTTCCCATCGGTATTCCTGACCATGTAATCTTCAATACCGATCCCAACTTCGCATGGCTTCCTCAGTTCATCGAAGACCAGTGGAGTGCCAACAACTGGCTCCCCAGCACCAGCGCAACGACTGCGTATTATCGCCGCAAGCTGTTAGCGCCTTTTGTCAAGGCTACTCATGGCGACATGGCGGCGCTCGACCATATGTGCGGTGACTTCTCTCTACGTGGTCATACCTCTCTCCAGGCCGGTTATATCTCTGGCGCCGCTCATGCTCTGTCTTTTGACAGAACTGCAACCATCGGCTCCAACATCCTGTTGCGGGATTACTATGGCGCCCATCTGGCTACACCGCCTATGCGCGGCACTCCTTCTCTGGAGCACAGCGTCGTTGAGCAGGGTGTGGCCGATTACAAGCAGCGTATTGCACACGGCCAGCTGACTTCTGATGAGCGCTATCTGTTTAAGAAAGCGGCTTTTGATAATTGGGACATCAATCTCATTGCTGAGATGCTGTTCCTGAATCATCTGCTGACTGAGGTTCAGCCGACTGGTGTTATGACCTATGTGTCTGATACCTACGACTACTGGGGTGTCGTTTCCAAGGTGCTCCCCCTGCTGAAAGATGTAATCCTTAACCGTGACGGCGTTCTCTCTGTTCGCCCCGACAGCGGCAACCCCGTAAAGATTATCTGCGGCGACCCTGAGGCCGAACCCGGGACTCCCGAGTTTAAGGGCACCCTGCATCTGTTGTGGCAGACTTTCGGCGGCACTTTTAACGAGCATCAGTGCAGCGTTCTCAATCCTCATATTCGCATGATTTATGGCGATGCCATTACTCCTGAGATTACCAGAGCAGTTGGCCAGTGGTGCGTCAGCAGTAGTTTTGATATTACCAATATCTCTTTCGGCATCGGAGCCTATACCTATCAGTATGTGACCCGTGATACCCGCGGTTATGCTATCAAGGCTACTGACTGTATCATCAACGGCGAAGAGGTTCCCATCTATAAGATGCCCAAAACCGATCCCGGCAAGAAATCTCCTCGTGGCGCCGTCAAAGTCATCGCAAAGAACGGTGATTATGAGATGGTCGATGGCCTGTCCTATACTGAGACCCTGAACGCTTCTGACAATATTATGGTCAAAAAGTATATGGATGGCGTATGCTTCAACTTTGAAGATTTCGACACCATCAAAGAGCGCCTTCGTGAAGAAGAGAAGAGAGATGTGGAGCGTGATCAGAAATGGTGAGAGACCCATATATGGACCAAGAGCGCGCCCTTGGTCGTCTCCTTATAGAGTATGAGAAACATGGCCAACTCATTGTCGCTTTTGACTTTGATGACACCGTGTTCAATACTCACGAACGCCCCGGCTGGGAATACAATCAGGTCATAGAGCTGCTCCGTAAGGCGCAGCCCTATGCACATATAATCTGCTGGTCGGCGTCTGTGCCAGAGCGTTATGAGAGTATGTGGCAATATTTCAGGGAGAACAATATCCCATGCCAAGCAATCAATCAGGACGCCCCTTGGGTTGTCCCGCATGGCAGAAAGATTTATGCAAACATCTATCTCGATGACCGAGCCGGTCTTGAGTCA
>ENA-ORQX01000763-ORQX01000763.1-human-gut-metagenome-genome-assembly--contig:-NODE-763-length-23540-cov-4.723568_pt1 | contig 23540 bp, 16 predicted proteins | sample MGYA00242170_ERZ509124 | MGnify/ENA primary metagenome ERZ509124 (study PRJEB26280, sample SAMEA2338647) | human gut metagenome | biome: human gut; feature: human-associated habitat; material: faeces... | reverse complement strand
TTTTTATTACTCTATACATATATTTATAAAACAATGTACTTCCATTCTTTTTATTATCAACATAGTTATCTAACATCGTTTTTATCACATCATAATAAATTTCAATCGTATCATTATTATCTTCTTTTATATATATAAATAAACATTCAAATTTTCGAATCAATAACTCAATATTCTCCATATATATCTTATCTTTTATTGAGTTTTTAAATCTCAAATTATCAATATCTTTTTTTAAGCATATATTTTGATTTATATTTGAAAAATTTTTTATTGTTAAAGTACAACTTATAAATTCTTTTAGCATAATTGTAAACACAATAAAATACAAAACCGAAATGGTATACCAAACAGAATTCAACATATAATATATACATTTATCTATTTTATTACCCAGTAAAACCGAAACTGGTTTATATAATATTTCCAAAATAAAAAGAAAAGAAAAAATTCTTTTTGAGATAAATTTATCAAAAACTACCACTTTCTTTTTCACGTAATATTCAACTACATTAACTCCTAAATATTTTTTTACTAATTCGTTATTACCATTATACGAAACAACAAATTGATAAAATGTTACTAAAATACCATAAATAGTTATCTGTCCAATAATAACTGTAAAATATGTAGATTTATCAATCTCAATACAATTAGTCTGAAAATATTTTCCAAGTTCTAAGATATTTTGTTTTAAAAATTCCATTCTCATTCCTTCCTATGTTTTATATGACTAAAATTTAATTTATAATATTACATTTTTATATTCTATATATTATTCTATCAAACATATATTGTCAATATTTTTGCCCATATAAAATGACATTGTTTTTTATATTGATTTGACATTTCAGTTTGAATCATGTATATTCTCTTTTAAGATTATTGTTTGACATTTGTCATTTTATAATTTTAGGAATTATGTTATCTACTATTGACATTTATAATAATAAACATTATTATATTATTGTTATTACCATTCAAAATAACATAGCAGGTTAAAATAAATTTTTAAACCAAATGACAGCGGCTGCGTATGGCAGCCCTTTTTTTATATCAATTTATCCCCAAGAAATACAAAAACACCCTCTCCCTACATCTGTCTGCTTTCGCAGATTCAATATCGGGAGGGGGTGTTTACCCTGTTATGGGATTATAATTTTATTATCTGTTTTTACAAACAGTTTTTATTTTGCTCTTTTTCTGTCGTATACGACTACTCCTGCCATTCCTGCCAATGCAGCAGCAAGAATTATCATATACATGAACATACCTAAGCTGTCACCTGTTGAAACTGATGAATCCGGTGTTACAGTTGAGTCCGGTGTCTCTGTTGTACCTGGTGTCTCTGCTGTACCCGGTGTCTCATTATTTCCTGGATTTTCAGGTGTTGACGGTGTTATATCGCTTCCTGAATCCTTTGCTGCGTATACTACAGCATATGGGCTGAATGACTCTGCCTCGAATGAAAAACCATTTTCATCTGCTGTAACTGCTACACTTTCAAGAACTCCGTTGTTATTCATATGGAATACATACAGATTGTAATCTGCTGCATTGATTCCTTTTTTGTATGACATAGTAATCTTAATCTTACCGCTTGAAAGCTTAACAACTTTTCCGTCTGTTGTTTTAAGTGAAATATCATAATAATCCGCATTCTTTGAATCGAATCCCTTGATATTCTTGTCAGCAATAGCCGCATCAATCTTTTCAGATATTGAAGCTGCTGCTTTCTCAACATTTAACTTAATTTCACTTACTGTAAGGTCTTTACCTTCTTCATCTTTAACCTTTACGTCACCTACTGATGCAACATCCTTGAAATCAGCAGTATCTTCATTTCCATCAAGGTCAACTTTGATGTCTGTCTTACCTGGATCGTCAGGTTCAACAACAGGCTGCTTTTTAACAAGACCATTAATTGCATCTGTTATTGCCTTTGCCATTGCATCTACCTTTGCCTGTTCTTCTGATGTAAGTGTTCTGTCTACTGCTTCGATTGCCTTTGTTACTGCTGAGAAATCCTCATAATCATCTTTGTTGAGGGCTTCTGCTGCCTTAATAGCCTCATCTACTGCTGTGTAGTCTGCTGCAACCGGTTCCGGCTTAACATCTCCTGATTTATAGTATGCAGGTGTCCAACCCTCAAAGTAATCTTCAAGTTTTACTGCTGATGCTTCTTCATCAGTCATCTTATTAACGCCTGCAGCTCTGCTTGAAGTGCTTACCTTTGTTCCGTCTGCAAGATGTGTATTATATTCATAATACTTAGCCTTTGCAGGTGTTACATTACTCATTGAAGTAAATCCTGCAGGAGCGATAGTATTAGCATCTTCAACTTCTGTATTTAAGAATACAACCTTTGAATCTGCTCTCCATGGTCTTGCAAAATATGTCTTTGTTATACCGTTGTTAATTCCCGGATAAGAAGTCTTTACAACTTTACAGTTGTTGAAAAGATAACCTAACTGTGAAAGTGCCTTTGACGCAACAATGATACTTCCTGAAGCTGCTTTGTCACCGTATCCATACATGCTTAATGTACAGCCGTCGAATACCGCACTACCATCACCGCAGATATAATCTGTTGTACCTTCGATGACACAATTCTTAAAATATGTATGCTCTGTATTATTTCCTGTAAACATTGTATCCTGTGAACTTAAGAACTGGCAGTCCTTGAATTCGCTCTGGTCTGCTTCAATGAAAATAACACATGCTCTTTCCTTATTTTTATAAAGTTTGATATCGGCATCTGTTGCTTTAGAACGGTCAACCTTAGAGTTATCTCCACCTTTGCCTACGCCATCTGCAACTTCTTCTGTTGTCATATATCTGTTGAATGAACTTTCATATATAACACCTTCTGAACGGAACGCTGTAGCTGTAGGAAGTACATTAACTGTTGCTCCCCAGTGGCCTGTACCCATTCCGATTGCAACTCCTTTTTCATACTTATCAACTGCTCTTGCTTCACTGTAATAACCGTTCATATCGGCACTGTAATAAGTATAACCTGAACCATAATACCATGTTATTGTTGAGCCTGCTTCACTTGAAATAGTAACATAAGGAGTATCAACCATAACCTGCTCTCTGTATAAAGCATCTGTAAGAGTAATTGTTACTCTCTCTGTTGTTCTTGTCATTCTGCCTATATACTTAACTGCATCTGTTATAGTCTCAAACTGCTGGCCCTTACCCACTTTTACCTCAGCCTGATATTCAACAGGTGATGTATCTGCTTCTGTTTCAAGATAAACATCATTCAAAACATCTGCACTGCCGACACTTACATGGTCATATGCGGTATACTTTTCAGATACAACTGATGTATCGTACTCGCCTGCTCTTAACTGTGCTTTGTATCCGTCACCTGTTACATCGAAGGAATAAGAATAGCTACTGTCTGATTTGTTTGTAAATGTAATCTTTGTAACATCTGAAGCTTTGTCGTCTGATGTTACGAACTTACCTGAAACATTAACCTTTGCTCTCTGTGTTGCAGCGATTTTTACATCTGTATAATCTCCTGCTGCCTTGTTTAACTTTTCTGTAACTTCATAATCGTCAACGCCGCCTAATACTACTGAATAGTTTGAGCTTGAATTAATACTTACATTTGAAAAACTGTAAGAACCGTCTGTCTGTGCTTTTACATCGACCTCAATCGTTGAAAGCTTTGAATTATCAGGTACAAATTTAACTGAAACTGTTCCTTTTACAGCATCTGCCGGAATTCCCATAATACTTCCTGAAACTGTTGCAACTGCATCGGCAACTGCTTCAAAGTCTTTAACAGCCGTAGCATCTTCACCTGTAAGTTCGAGAATATTGCCGTTATCGGTATCATTAATCTTAAATCCTACAGCACTTATTGATACTTCGTACTTGGCACTGCCGTTTACTCTCTTTAATACAACGGAATACTTGCCGTTGCTGTCAACCTGTGCAGTAACCGTCTTTGCAGAACTGTCTGTAAGACTGTCAAACTTAATCTCTGTAATTCCATTTTCTGCTGCATTTGCCACTGTACCTGTAACTGTGACATTTATAATCGGATTATATTCTGTCAAAGCCATTGTTCTGACCTTAACATCTCCGCCTGATATAACAGGAAGATACTTCTGTCCTTCTTTTTCAACAATATAACCTGTAATATCATCCACTGTTACAGACTGTGTTGTTGTCTTCATCTGAACAGAATATCCGCTGTCAACACTGCCGATATATACAGGTCTGTCAGTTGCAGCATTTGAACATACCTGCTCATATTTTACTTTTGTTGTGTCATCTTTTACCGGAAGATATAATACGCTTCCCTGTCTGAAACGAAGTTTGTCACTGTCATATGTAACACCACTGTTTCCTGCATCCTGTGACACATACAAAATGCCGCCGGACTCTCCGGCTGTTCCATCAAGAATTTCCCCTGCTGCAGGTGCTTTCTTACTTGAATTCGCTGAAAACGAATACGTGATTTTTCGTGTCTGTGTATCTGCGGCCTTTGCCGTAACGCCTAATCCTACAGGCATTCCCGATACAATCAAAGTAACCGCAGAAACTGCCGCAAATACCTTTCTAAATAATTTGTTAAATCGCATAAAACCCTCCGAACATTTTACTAAATTATATTTTTAACCACACACTTCCTTTCATTATCACGCTTACCATTAATAAAACACGCAGTGAACTAATAACTAAAAATACCCATAAGAAAAAGAAAAGACTTTTGCGTATGTGTTTTATTAAAGTATGTATAAATAATACACTTATATTATAAATGTGTCAATGGATTTTACTGATTATTATATTTTTTTGTTAGTTTTTCACAGAAACTCTCATTAAATCTTTACTAATATCTTCCCCTTACATTCAAATGTTTGAAGCTATATGCAAAATATGCTGCTTCTGCTATAGCTGTAATTGTCCACGAAAATACATAGACAAGATACAATGATGGTATAGAGTGAAAATATGCAAATATTGTATATACCCATGCAACCCTGAATACACACGAACCGCTTATAACAATAATTGTAGGCCCAACACTCTTTCCTATACCCCTCGATGCAGCAATTGATGCATCCATAAATGCAGATACCGCATACGAAAAAGCCATAATCTTTATTCTTGCCATCCCGGCGTCTATAACAGCCGGCTCACTAGTAAACAACGACAACAACTGGCGTCCAAACACAAAAAGTACAGTTCCAAGAATTCCTGCTGCACAAAATGAATATGCAATGCTTATAAAATAGCTGTGAATCATTCTCTTTTTATTTCCGGCACCCATGTTCTGCCCCATAAAACTTGAACACGCTGTATAAAACGCTGACATTACATTATATATAAGTGCATCAAAATTGGCAGCTGCGGAATTGCCCGAAACCATAACAGAATCAAATGAATTCACACCTGTCTGGATAAAAAGGTTTGCAATCGCAAATATTGCGTTCTGGATTCCTGCCGGGATTCCAAGCATAAGAATCGCTTTCGCTGCATTCTTGTTTATTCTTACCTGCGAAAGACGAAGCTTGCACACATCATTTCTTCGCAAAAGATTAGTCATAATAAGTGTTGCTGAAATATACTGTGAAATAATACTTGCCATTGCTACACCCTGTTCTGCCAGACGAAATCCGATAACAAATATAAGATTAAGGCATACATTTACTATTCCTGCTATAAAAAGATAGAGTAACGGACGCTTTGTATCTCCTCCGGCACTCATAACAGCATTACCAAAGTTGTATACTGCCATGGCAGGCATACCAAGTGCATATATTCTGAAATAAAGCATCGCACCGTCTATAAGTTCTTCTTTAGTATTTAATAGATTCAGCAATAAATGTGCACATGAAATACATATAATGCTTACAATAATTCCAACAATCAGGCACAGAATAAATGCTGTTTGAATTGTATCTTTCAAATCTTTGTGCTGTCTTGCACCAAGCTGCCTTGCCACTATTACATTGACACCACAACCCATTCCTATAAGAAATCCTGTAAAAAGCGTTACCAGAATTGTAGTCGAACCAACCGCCCCAAGTGCCTCATAGCTTGCAAATTTACCGACAACTGCCACATCGGACATATTAAAAAGAACCTCAAGAACCTGCGACATCATAAGCGGTATACTGAAAAGAACTATCTTTTTCCACAAAGAACCGCTTGTCATATCCATTCCACAGGACGTATTTTCTGTTTTTATTCCACTCATAAAAAATTTCCTCATATCAGGTATAATTAACTTTAGTTTTTGCACGTAATACGGCCTTTAAATCACGCCAAATCTACGCAGCAGTTAATTATACTAACACCTGATATGAGAAAATGCAACATATCTTATATTAATTTTTAATATTATTAATTTAAAGTTTTAATTTCAATATAATAACGTATCACTATAATAATCTGCCTTATGAACTGTAAGCAGTTTTTATTACATCTTAAAATATGACACACTCTCAGCCAGCTTGTCAGCAATCTCCCTAAGCTTGACGGCTCCCGAATACACTTCCCGGAACGTATCTGTAACCTTCTGCGTCTCCTCAAATGTTCTCTGAGTGCTTTCCATATTTTGTCCCGCAATTTCTGCAAGTTCTTCAACGGCACCAGACACCTTATTTCTTGAACCTTCAAGTTTAACCGTACTGTTCATTATTAATTCTATGCTGTCCTTTGAACTGCGTATATCATTAAGAACCTGTCCCACAATAATACGGGTATCTTCCATGCTTTCGCTCTGACTTATAACTATATCCTGCATTTTCTGCATAATCTCGACAGATTTATACGAATCCTGCATAAGAACCTTTGTTATATCGTCAATCTGCTTACTTGAATCATTAGACTGCTCCGCGAGCTTCTTTATCTGCTGTGCAACAACAGCAAAGCCTTTTCCGGCTTCACCTGCTCTTGCCGCCTCTATAGACGCATTAAGGCTCAAAAGATTAGTCTCTTCAGCAACCGCCGAAATAAATGAGATTGCCGAATTAATTTTGTTTACAGACTCATTTGTGCGGTTTGTCTGCTCTTTTACTTCTTCAATTATATCTTTTACATTATCATTGATATTGCACAATTTAAAAAGCGTCTCAGAAACCTTTGTTCCTGACTCCTGCATAGACACGGCTGATTCGTTAAGAAGAGCCGCCTCTGATGTAGTCTCGCTGATGTTGTTTTCCATAATCTTCATATGGTCAAACGCAGCTTTGGAATTGGCTGACTGTATTGATGAATTTTCAACCATCTGACTAACGGTTGCACTTACTTCATTCATTGTCTTGTCGGTATTATCCGCCGCATCACCGAGAACACCAGAAGTTTCAAGCAAAAGCTTTGAATTATTCGATATTTCGTTAATTACCGAGTTCATCGCATTGCTAAGCGATACTGTGCCTCGTGCCAAATCACCTATTTCATCTTTGCGGTTTAACAGCTTTTTGTCAACGTCTATATTAAGACTGCCTCCCGCAACCTGTTCCACGATTCCTACACTTCTCTTTATATCTGAACTTATAGAATATGCAATCTTCATGCTTATGCCGATACATATAGCCATAACAATGACAACAGCAGTGCATATCATTGCAATAATTCTGTTTAAAACAGCGTCCTTGTCCGCATTGTTTGTTCCGACAAACACCATTCCGATTATCTTATCATTGCTTCCATTCTGATATACAGGCATATAATAGCCGTAATTCATAACTCCATCCAGCGAAACACGGCTTGTAAAATATTCTTCTCCATCATTTAACACTTTCTGCGTTATGACATCTCCAGCAGGCGAACCGAGAATTCTTTCCCCGTTTGCGTCAAGTGCCGATGTCATCACTCTTTTTGTTCCGTAGAAAAATGTAACGTCCATACCTGTATTTTCTTTTATTCTGTCAACGAGATTTTCCGACTTCGATACATTGTAACTTCCTTTCCATATATCTCCGTTTGTTGTCACAATGTAATCTCCCGCATTTTGGTCATATGCCGCCAAAGTAGACGATGCCGTTCCTTTTAAAGCTTCCTCAACCTGTTCCATAACAGAACTTTTTACCATAGTTACAGTAAGGATTATGGAAACCATGCCCAAAACAAGTACAGGAATGATTGTAACCGCCAATATTTTCTTTTTAAGATTCATGCTGTATTCCTCCCATTATTCTCTTACTGTACTACTGTCACGGTTTTGAAATACCAGTTAATATTTCCCGTAATATCCGAATCTTTGAGTGTTTTTCCGTTCTCTCCGACTGTCGTTCCCGTATTGGTCTCTATAACTCCGTCAAATATTCCGAGTTTTCCCGATATAATATCCTTCTTTGCCTCATCAACTTTTTGCTGTGTTCCCGATTTGCAGAAATAAGCGAGCTGTGTTATGCCGACAAGATTTTCATTCATACCGCCGTAATAATTGCTTCCGTCCCATGTTCCGTCAATAACACTCTGTACAGCCGCCGTATAATATGCACTCCAGTTCCATATAACGCTGCAAAGGCAGGCATCTGGTGCATCTTTACTCATATCGGAATTGTATCCTATACTGTATACATTTTTCTGCTGTGCAAGAAGCTGCGGATATGTTGTATCACAATGCTGTGTTATAACATCGCAATTCATATCAAGAAGCGTAGATGCCGCAGCTTTCTCAGCTTCAGGGTCATACCAACTGTTTGTCACCTTTACATATATCTGAGCTGAAGGATTCACAGAATAAACTCCCAAAGCAAAAGCATCAATTCCGCCCGTAACCTCTGAATTTTCCGAACCCATTGCGGCAACATAACCTATTTTATTCGTCTTTGTATTCATTCCTGCAACTATTCCGCTAAGATATCTCGGCTGATATATTCTTCCGAAATAATTGTTAAAATTCTTTCCGTTGCTCATGTAACCCGTGCCGTGAGAAAAATAAACATCAGGATATTCTTCTGCCATCTGTGCCGTTGTCTCCATATAGCCCCAGCTTGTTGAAAATATTATGTTACAGCCCTCATCTATGCATTCTTTTATCGCTTTTCTCGTAGCCTCCTTGTCCGAATCATTAACATTAATCTTTCTTATAATCTGACTGTCCGACAATCCGAGATTCTGCTGCATACCCATAATTCCAATATCATGCGTATATGTATATCCGCTGCCCTCGGTGGGATCAGACAGATGAATTACACCAACCTTTATGCTGTCCTTTGATACTCCTGAAGAACTTTTTACCGTATCGGAATCACCATAGCCCGCATTAACCGCATAATCATCAATATTGCCGTTCATTCCGCAACCTGTAAACGAAACACATAAAACAAGCATACCCAATATTTTAAAAAATGATTTAATTCTTTTCATTCGCATCACCTCATATTCAATTATCATTTACCAAAACAATACATAAATTAATTTGATAATATCATACACATGTTTATTTTTACAATAGGAAACAATAAAATTTTTGTAATATATTACATTTTCTGAAAATACGGCTAAATTCACACAAAAATACACAATTTTAAAAAATCACCAATTATACAGATTTGAATTTTAATATATATTTTCCGTCTGTGAATCATACGTCAGAACGGTTCTTATAATCGGTGGAAAAAAGGCTCTTGCAGCTGCACTTGACAAAATTAAAGAAGCTGTATCTCACACAGCACTTGAAATTATCGGTGTCGAACTTTATGGAAATGACTGTACATACAAAACTGTTGATATACTTCGTGCATTACCTCTATATAGCAAAGCTAACATGGTATTTGGTGTAGGCGGCGGCAAAGCACTTGATACAGTAAAATGCCTATGCATAACGGATGACAAACCTGTATTTACATTTCCTACAATTGCATCAAATTGTGCTGCTTGTACATCTGTCTCAATTATGTATAATAGTGACGGAACTTTTTTAAAGCCTAACTTTTTTGTCCGCCCTGCAATGCACGCTTTTATTGATACCGAAATCATTGCAAAAGCATACGAAGACCACAAAAAAGGATTATGTACATATAAAGTTGAACAGGTAACTATTCGGTTTCTATTTTTGCTGAAGATGGTATTGTCTGTATCTTTGTAAAGAAATATACATATTTGAATATTATAAGAAATACAATAAACACTCTTCCATATATGTTCGACATTGCAATCATTGCAAGAACAAGCATACATAATGCAGGTATCAATATACAAAGCTTTGTTTTAAGCGTCATTGCACGGTTTTTCACAAAACTATCCAAATGCTTTTTATAAAGCTTTGTTTTTGTAAACCACTTATGAAAACGCTCTGACCCTTTTGCAAAACAAAAGGAAGCAAGTAAAAGAAACGGCGTAGTTGGCAATACCGGCAGAATAACACCAATCGCACCAAGTGCCATTGAGATAAATGCCGCTGCAAGCCAAAGAATTTTAATTGGATTTTTTATAATATTTTTCATTAATAATTATAATGCCTTTCATTTATAATATTGTTATGCATATCTAAGTTGTATTAGCTGTAGCTAACCATTAGCATTATAAACAAAAAAATATACATATGTCAAATGGTAAATTATATTACTCATCTGACATATGTATTTTACTCATTAAAATTATCACATCAAATATAATTATTATTAATCAAGAAGCTTTGCGAATTCTTCTTCAGGCAGCGGTTTTGAAAAATAAAATCCCTGAAGATAATCGCATCCATATTCTTTAAGATAGTCTGCCTGCTCTTTTGTCTCCACTCCTTCTGCGACCACTTTCATATCAAGTCTGTGTGCGAGTTCAATAATTGACATTACTATATTATTATATTTTTTATTTTCACCAAGTTTTTGCACAAACCCCATATCAAGCTTTATAACATCAAAATTGTAATCTCTTAATGTGCTGAATGATGACATACCACTTCCGAAATCATCAATAAGAAGCTTTACACCGTTATCGTGAAGCTGCTTAAGAAAATTGGTACCTTTACCGGAAACATTTGCATATGCCGACTCAGTTACTTCATAATTAACCATCTGTTTTGAATAGTGTTCATCTTTTACATCATCGATAATCAAATCCATGATTTCACCATCCATCAGGTCCATTCTTGATAAATTGACTGCGACACGAACAATCTTTTTTCCGTTTTTATATCTATTTTCCATAAATCTACGGACGCTTTTATGTACATATGTATCAAGCTTTGTTATGTGTCCGCTTTCTTCAAGTGCAGGAATAAATTTACCCGGTAGTATTACGCCTTTGGGTGAAACCCAGCGTACAAGAGCTTCCGCCGATGCTATCTGCTTCGTTTTTGCATCATATATAGGCTGATAAAACACTTTTATCTCACTATTTTTTATAGCATCATCCAGCTGAATCAGAGCAAGACTTCTTTGCTCATAATCATATTTCATGTCTTCATTAAATATAGCATACGGCTGTACATACTGATTAGGTATATATAATTTTGCAAGCTTTGCCCTGTCACACATATCAGAAACACTCAAATCCGTGTCTTTCGGTATATAATAAATGCCACATCTTACATATATATCTACTTTCATCCCATCTTTATCATAAACACGATGAAGTATTGATGTGAGCTTTTCAAAATCCAGATTGTTCTTATCAACCAGCACAACAAATCGGTCTGCTTCTATCCTTGATATTGCAAGCGGTTTCAAAAAAGAAATCTGTAAAATATTAACAGCCTGATGTAATACCGTATCTCCTGCTGCATAACCATATAAATCATTAATCGCCTTAAACTTCTGGATATTAAAATATAAGAGTGCAAAATCTTTGTCAGGATTATTTTTAATTATATTTTCTGCTTTATGAACAAATCCTTCACGGTTTAATGCACCCGTAACACTATCAGTCTCAAGTTCTTTTGTCATATCTTCAATAACAACAAGAATAATACCTTTTTTCTTATCAAACCAGTGATAGCTGTATCTTTCAACTTTATTTTTTATATTATAAACATTAAATGAATACACTCCAGCTATATTCATGTTATCATTAAGGTAATCAAGTGCCGTACATTTTAAGAACTGCTCTTTACTTTCATTGGCAATTCTTATCTCACTCATCTGCTTTACTATATCATCATATACATATGACTTCTGTTCTTCAACTTCCATGCCCTCAAAATGAGCAGCACGCATATACAGATTTCCTTTACAGATGTCTATAATTCCGATTCCTATATAATCATTGTTATACAGAATTCTACTTATCTCTTTGTCAATATATTTTAATGTTCTGTCTTTCCAGACCGCATATGCTTCTATATGACCGTTGTACGGATTTTCTATAAGGCTGACACGCACTTTGTATAATTTCAAATTGCCATTTTCATCATAATAACTATGATAAAATTGTATATTACGTTCACCTTTTTCAAATTCTTCCAACAGAGCTTTTCTGGTGAAACCTTTCTTAAACTCTTCCAGATTATATCCATCAGAAATATTAGGATATATGTATTTATCAAGCCAGCATCTCACAGAAATATTATTTAATTCATTATCATTATACTTATGCTTACGTGTTATAAGAGCAAGCATCTTATTATCCGTAACATCTATATATATAGAACAAACCCTATCCTTTTCTCCCGTCAGCAAAAAGTTCATTCTTTCCTGATATAGCTTTTCATGATGCCCTGTATCAATACTCAATGATTTATCCATACGCATTACCTACCAAATTTTACACGTCTAATATATTTCATATTAATAATGATAACACAAAAAAGCCGGAAATCAATATTAATTTTCAATAAAGATTTCCGGCATAAAACCATTTTTTATTTATTTAGAAAACAAGTCTATTATTATTTTGTACCAAAAATTCTGTCGCCGGCATCGCCAAGACCCGGACATATATATGCATTTTCATTGAGCTGTCTGTCAAGATGTCCTACATAAATCTGAACATCCGGATGAGCCTTATGAAGCTTCTCAAGACCTTCCGGTGCAGCTATAATACACATAAACTTAATCTTTTTACCACCATGCTTTTTAATCTGATCAATTGCATCTACTGCTGAGCCGCCTGTTGCAAGCATTGGGTCTGTTACAATAATAAGCCTTTCTTCAATAGGGCTTGGAAGTTTGCAATAATATTCATGTGGTTCATGAGTTTCCTCATCTCTATACATACCGATATGACCTACTTTTGCAGTCGGTACAAGTGCAAGAATACCTGAAACCATACCAAGACCAGCTCTAAGAATCGGAACAACTGCAAGTTTACGTCCGGAAATCATAGGAGTCATGCATTTTTCAATTGGAGTTTCAATCTCTACATCTTCAAGTTCAAGATCTCCCATTGCCTCAAAACCTTCAAGCATGGCAATCTCTTCTACAAGCTTTCTGAATTCATTAGTTCCTGTTCTCTTATCTCTCAAAATTGAAATTTTGTGCTGAATCAACGGATGTTCAAAAATTGTAATATTTTTTTCTTCTTTAAAATTCATCATAACCTAACCTCTGTTTTTCCATCTATATAGATGTATTATTTGCTTTTTAATTATTTTTCATCATCTGTGTTGCTTACATATACACCACGGCTTTGGTCTCCGCTTGGATTTACACCAAACCTGTAATCATTACCCGGTAAAACAGCATTGAGGATAATACCTGCAATAGCTGCGATAGCAAGTGCTGTGAGTGTAATATGCGTTTCACCTATTGTGAATGTAAGTCCATTTGAAAAACCAAGACCGCATACAAAGATTACACCGGCAATTATAAGGTTACGTGACTTTGTAAGGTCTACCTTATTTTCAACAACATTTCTTACACCAATAGCTGAAATCATACCATAAAGCATAAATGATACACCACCGATTATGGCTGCCGGCATTGTAGAAATAATCTCTGAAAACTTAGGTATAAATGAAAGTATCACTGCAAGACCTGCAGCAATTCTTATTACTCTTGGGTCATATACCTTTGAAAGTTCAAGGACACCTGTGTTTTCTCCATATGTAGTATTAGCCGGTCCACCAATAAGACCTGCAAACGCTGTAGCAAGTCCATCACCCATTATTGTTCTGTGAAGACCCGGATCTGCTATAAAATTCTCATCAACAGTAGCTGATATAGCTGACATATCTCCAACATGTTCCATCATTGTTGCAATAGCGATAGGTGCCATTACAAGAATTGCTGTAATATCAAACTTGCAAATCTGGAATTTTGGAAAACCAATCCAGCTTGCTGATGAAACAGATGCAAAATTAAGTATTGCTGAACCATCAGGATTTGTAACTCCAAACGCATTAAGAATCAATGCAAAAGCATATGAAATGATTACACCCATAAGGATAGGAATAATCTTAAACATTCCCTTGCCCCAGATATTAAATATTATTATTACAGCAAGTGCAACTACGGCAAGAAGCCAATTAGTTGAAGCATTAGATATTGCTGATGAAGCAAGTGAAAGACCAATACAAATAATAATTGGTCCTGTAACTACCGGTGGGAGGAATCTCATAACTCTGTTCACACCGACAAGCTTAAAAATTAAAGCTACAACAAGATATAACAGACCTGCTACAACGATACCGCCACATGCATATGCAGCTTTCTCGTTAGCACCCATATCGGCATAAATTCCTGTATTGAGATTGGCTACTGTATAAAATCCACCAAGAAATGCGAATGATGAGCCAAGAAATGCAGGAACTTTAAATTTTGAGCAGACATGGAAAATTAATGTTCCAATACCGGCACAAAACAGTGTAACAGATACTGTAAGGCCTCTTGTTATTGGTTCGCCACATGCATTCTGAAAATATCCTGCTACAAGAATAGGTACCAGAATAGTAGCTCCGAACATGGCAAACATATGCTGTATTCCAAGAATCAGCATTTTCGGAATTCCGAGCTGTCGTGCATCACGAACAACTTCTTGATTTTTCTCGTTCATTAGTTTTTCTCCCTATTAAAAATAATTTACATAATGATAACATATTTTACCCGGTTTTTAAACATGCTTTTTCATTTAAAAAACAGCAATTTAAAAAATAGCAAATATATCTGTACTTTCTTGAAGTGTCTTTGCTATAGCCTTATTTTCTTTCATTTTGCTACTGATATTAACTATATCTTCAACAAGGTTCTGTGTATTTTCTGCCGTGCTGTTGACACCCTCCGCACCTTCATCAACCGCAGCCGTAATAGTGTTAATAGAACCTGCTATCTCATTAATGTTTTTCTTTAAAGCGTCAGTTTTTAATACAAACTCATTCATAGCATCCTCAATATATGATGCATTATTTTTATATGAAGCACCACTATCTACAAACCTTTCAAATTCAGGGAGTATCGTCTGCTGCATATATTTAACAAGATTGTTAGCGTTATCTGATAAATTAGATACTGCTTTAACTACAACCGAATTTATCTGCTGTATTCTGTTTGCTGTTTCTCTGCTTGAATCTGCAAGCTGGCGTATCTCTTCTGCAACAACCGCAAATCCTTTTCCTGCTTCTCCAGCCCTCGCTGCCTCAATCGATGCATTCAATGCAAGAAGATTGGTCTGGCTTGATATACTTAAAATATCATTAGTCAGATTATTAACCTGGTCAACACTTTTGCTGTCTTCAATCGCATTATTTAGTACTTCCAGTATCTCACCAACCTTTTCACTTGTCTGTTCCATATTGTTTCTGGCATTACTTTCCATATTATCAGCATCTTCTTTCATCTGCTTAGAAAATGTATTAATTTCATTTGACTTTGATGCTATTATATCAACGTCTTCACGTACATTATTCGCACTGTCATTAATAACATTAACTGATTGTCCTACATCCTGCATAGTTGCAGATAATTCTTCTGTCATTGCTGATAAATCAGAAGCACTATCATTAGAGGCAGCCACACTTTTATCTACGGCCTCTACAACGCCTTCCATCAGGTTTGTATTCTCAATAATCAGTTTAAGTATTCCCTGAAGTTTTTCCATAAAAATATTAATTCCATTACCGAGATCAGCAATCTCATCATTAGACAGTATTGTAACTCTCTTAGTAAGATCACCTTCTCCATTATCTATTCCACTTATAATTTCCCTAATATCTTTATTCGTTGCAAGTATCGGTTTTATAATATATTTCATAACACAATACAATGCTGTAAGCAGTAACAATATACTTATTGCAATAATAACAATACTACATATAAGAGAACCGGTATATACTGCCGAAAGTCTTTCTCTTGCAGTTGAAGCTGTAGAATTAGCATGTTCTTTTAATACATTTATATTTTCCTGTATTGCACTGCTGCTATCGCTTACTACTCCGTTTGCCAATGCATATGCCTCTTCTTTCTTACCAAGTGCACTATATGCCATAATACTTCCAAACTCTTTTTTCATAATTTCATAATTCTGTACAAGTGAATTATAAACTTCCTGATCAGAATCACTGACATACTTCTTATAATCTTCAAGATTATTTTCAAGTTCTGACTGTTCCTTCCTTATATTTTCCACTACAGAAATCATTGTATTAAGGTCAGTTGCAATAATATGAGACAACCCCAGCTTATGTATTGACTGTGTTGCATTCTGGATTTCACCTAGTTCTGATATACTATTCATACAATCATCCGTAATATCAGATGCATTTGAATTAACCATTCTTATATTATTAATAGCCATTATATTGGATACCACAGATAATATTCCAAGAATAAATACGGGAATAAGTATCAGTACCTTTAAGCTTGTTCTTTTTTTATTTACCATAAAAGTCTCCATTCTGCTTATCTTAATATCAGCAATGTAATATCATAAAAGCCATCACTTAATAGTTGATGCTGTAATACCATTAACAAGTTTATCCATAAGCTCCTGGTCTGTCATTCCATTATTAGTTCCACTCAATATCGTATCGCCAAAATCTTTGCATGCATCCCAGAAACTGTTGCCAACTCGCTGCAATGTTCCATATTTAGACTGTTCAATTACAGCTTGTATTGCTGGAACTTTTTTCACTTCATCTGAAGCTGCCACATTTATGTTTGACGGTCCCTGATTACGCTCTTTAAATCTCAGTTTTTGATTATCTTCATTAGTCATCCAGTCCGCAAGTCTGCATGCCCAGTCCCTATTCTCTGAATATGCATTAACCCCCATCATCTTATATCCGGTAAAAGAAGACATCTGTACTTCCTTGCCTGCAACAGTATATGTCGGAAGTTTACATGCACCATAATTTTCGCCATATATTGCTTTTACATTCATAACATCCCATACACCGCTTATACCTGCTATAACATCCCCTGACTTCATTGCAGCCGCAATATCTCCATTAGGCATGCTTACAAAACCAGGATTTGATGCTATAGCTGAAAGTGCTGATTTAATATCCGTTCCTTTAATATCACCAGATTCAGAATTCCAATTACATTTATTAGTTACGCCATCAGGATTAATTGATAAATTAAGTCCTGTATTACCAAAAAATGTATACATGTACCACCCCGAATTAAATTCCATGGCAAACTTCTTTCCTGATGATGCCGCTACCGACATCATTTTATCCAATGACTTTACATCATCAGCCGAAAAATAATTTTTATCATAGTACATAAAATAACCGTTATCAGCTGTCATAGGATATGCATATATTTTATCATCTAACGTAGCCGCTTTCACCGATTCTTCAATATTAGCGGATTTTACTTTTTCAGCATCAGGTATCTCAACCAGAACACCACCTGCAACAAGTGATGTAAGCTGATCATCAGGAAATGAAAAAACATCTGCACCATTATGTACATCTGTAAGCATTACATCTCTTACTTTAGCATCTGCCTGAACATCAATTGTAATATCAAATTGTGCCTCATCTTTATAATGTTCTTTAAAACTCTCCACCATTTTTGATGTTGTATCAACATTATCTTTCTCGCTCCATACAGTAAGCTTTACAATATTATTATTTTCGTTGTCCTCTTCTTTTTTAACGTTATCTGTTCCATGTATACCACACCCTGAAAACAGAAGTGCAGATACCATAAAAACTGACATAACTTTCCTTATTTTTTTTTGCATAACAAAATTTCTCCTTTGCCAATTATTTACCCATATACTTTATTATTAAACCATACATCATTATTTATTTTATATAATATATCAGATCTCAATTACTGTAAAGTCCTAATTGTAAAATAGACCATTGAAATCTATACTTTATCCTGATAAAATATACTTAAAATTATAACTTGATTTTTTAAAAGCACCGATGTCAGGTATCTGTACAGCCGATGCACAGTTTTACCATACAAGGAGGAAGATACTAATGATACGAGGCGAGCTTTTTGAACTTGAATGTTTAGAATATCTACAAAACAAATATAGATATGAAAATGTCCATTTCCACCACAACGGTGGAATGGATTCAACTATGTCCGATATTTCTGTTATTAAAAACGGAAAAGTTGCATTTTTTATTGAGGTTAAAGATAATACGGCTCAATCCGGGCAATTCGTTGTACATCCTGATGCTGATTCTCACAGCTTTGGATTTTCTTCAAAAAATCACAGCATACAAAATCCAATGACGTATGCCATTATTGATTATATGAATAACGATTTTTACAGATTTTACAACGCCGGAACCGCCGGTGCAGCAATTGATATTGATTCTTCTGTATTTGCCGGCTGGATTATCGGACATTACCAGCAGCGAAATGTACGATATATAATAAGCCACGATTATAATTATGTAATACTTCCAATAAGAAAGTTTGCCGAATATTTCAGCATTACAGCCAGCTGCCGCATCAAAGGCAGCGGCTCATCTAAACCAGCCGAAAAAGATTATGATTTTATAACACAGGCAATTAAGCAAGTTTATAAAAATGCTATCTTTTTCCAAAACAATAAAAAATTATATGCTTCTATTAGTGAGCCTGTTTATAAAAAAAGATTTCCAATAAATTCAAATACTTTTTACCTTTCTGATTTAGGAAATGATACATATGAAATAAGGAAGTTGTCAAACACACGCAATATGACTGTGATTTTTTCTATTAAGCTGAAAAAATCACAGGATATAAATGATCTAGCTGAATTTGAAATTGACCTTAAATGATTGCTTTTCCTATTTCTATGCCTATATACTGAATTACATCCACAACTACAGAATTACCAAACTGCTGGTAGGCATGGCTTGATTTATCACTTATTATATATGAGTCCGGATATCCCATAAGTCTTGCACATTCTCTCGGATGAAGTTTTCTCGGTCTGCCATCAACAAGATAACCGCCTGTTTTTGCAAATACACCGCCTCCGTATGCCGAAAATGTAACAGCAATTCCTTTTGTACTATAAATGCGTTCTCCCTGTCCGCCTTTATTGACTATTCCAAGTCTTATAGGCTTATTGCTGTATACATTGTCTTCTAAATCATTATAAAATATATCTGGTCTTTCAACATATAAGTCTTTTGTCAGTGACTTATCCTGCAAAAGATAATCCTCAACATGATTTGTCAGCTTTACAGGCAGCGGAAATTGAAAATCGTTAATTTCAACATCATTTCTGAAACATACCATATATATTCTTTCGCGTTTCTGTGGAATCCCATAATCTACGGCATTAAGAACTTTTTTATAAAACCTGTACCCGAGCTGTTTCATAGTTGCACTCACAACACTTAATGTCTTTCCGTAATCATGTGTCTCAAAATTTTTAACATTTTCCATAAAAACAATTTTGGGTCTTTTTTCTTTTACTATACGTGCGACATCAAAAAACAATGTTCCCCTGCTGTCTTCAAATCCGCGTTGTTTTCCACTTATTGAAAATGCCTGACAGGGAAAACCTGCACATAATATATCATGTTCAGGAATTGTTTTTTCATCTATTTTTGTAATATCCCCTGCCGGAATTTCGCCAAAATTTTTATAATAAACCTGACATACCGGTTCATTCCATTCATCTGAATATACACATTCGGCACCTAGTGATTCCAATGCCAATCTGAATCCACCAAGACCGGCAAATAAATCTATAAATTTATACCCTTGTAAATATTTATTTTTTATTGTAATCACTTAGCACCTCCTGTTTTTATTTTTTTACCATATTCATGTGCGTTATTCCCGTGATTCTGTCGTAAATCATATTTCTGGTATCGCTGAAAAGGCATAATACCAGGTCAACGACAAAATATGCCGCTATTATTATAAATATCCCGCATCCGATGCCATAAAATACATATTCCCAGCCGGTGGCTGTTTCTGTCAGTTTATATAAGCCATATGCATATATAAGTGAAGGAAGCTCTATCATATATGATATGATGTATCTGAAAAACAACCTGAAAATTCCAGCTTCTTTAAAATTGGTGCGGTCAGCCATAATATTTTCATTTGTGCCATTCACAAGCCTTATATTAACAAGTGCTTTTCCAACAGTCCGGCCTTTTGATGCAGCTGTAACAACAGTAAACACAATTGTTACATACGCCGAAATGCACATGATATAACGTGAATCATATATTATATTAATAATTATTTCTTTATTAAATACAAAAAAGCCCACAACTGGTGCAATTATCAATGCAATATCAATAATCCACGCAACAATTCTTCTGAATTCTGATACAATCTCACCACGACTGTATGCCATCTCATCCAATCTTTCTCTTTTGGGTATAAAAAATACAAAAAGCGGCGTGATTAAATATCCAGTCATTCCACCAAGAGTATTACATATAAGGTCATCAATCTCAAAAAATCTGTATGGATATCTATATACTCCATACAGACCAGATAACTGTGTAAGCTCAAAAAAGAGGCTGTACGCAAATGACATTATAAGCACCTGCCACCATTTTCTTCTGAAATAATATCTCAGATACACTCCAAATGGCAGTAATAAAAGTATATTAAATATTATCTGCCAGAAATCAGCACAGCTGAATATATTAATATATGTTGCCGGACTTTTAAAATTAATATGTGAATTTACAATCACTCTTTTAACCGCATCAAACGGCACAAGCAGCATGCACGCTGAGTCAGGTGATACAGAATCAAGCGGTGGTAGCGGCAGTATTGTCATAAAATATGACGTCAGCATATAAAATATAAACGTATATATAATTCCGGTTCTCAACACAAGTATAGAACCATATTTGTGATATTCATACAAAATATATGGTATTGTAAAAAGCAATGCAAGAACCGGAAAAACATAACACGCTGATATTATAGGTTTTAAATATATCTGCATTTTTTTAAACTTCGTAATCAAGACATGATCTTATTGCTGTATATGGTCTTACTTTACCGTCTGCAACCGCAACATGCTTAGGATTAACAGCATATGCTTTTAATGCATCAACACTCTCAAATGTTGTATCAAGCATTACATCAGCTGTCGATGACTCAAGCCCGTTAATATTTACATGAACATCAATAAGTCCCGGAATCTGGCCTGCAAGTCCCTCAAGTCCTTCCTTTATACCTTTTTTTACACTTTCTTTTTCTTCTTTACCAAGTTCATCTTTTAATTTCCATAAAATTACGTGTTTAATCATACCTTTTATCTCCAATCTGTTTTTTACTGATATTTTAATATTATACTATATTTCGAGCTGTTTTGACAGAAATATTAATATTTTTATTTCACAATCAGATAACTTGTAATGCAATAAAGCGTCTGTCCATTGTATACAACACGCGACCAGCCAACTTCATTGTTATAACCTGTCCTTGTAAGAATCGTTCCATTTTTAACCGACGCAACAACAACCGAATCCGAATCCGTATAACTTGGCTTCGACCTCAGATTAACTTCATCTTTCGGAGTTACCTCATCATTGCAGCTTATAAACTGAGTCATAAACTGCTGTGTTTCTGCCTGCGTCGGTGCGGACAAATCGGTTGTAAGATAGCTTGATACAGCATAAACATTCTGACCGTTATAGTTAAGCCTTGACCAGCCGCTGTCACTGATTCCTGTTCTTGTCACCGTCTCACCGTTATTTAATGTCGCAATTATTATTGAATCAGTGTCCTGACTAGGTTTATTTCTTAATCTTACATATTCTTTTGCTGTAACAGTATCATTTACCGATGTAAAATTCATATTTGCTTCAACGTCTGCACTTGCAGCCGCAGCCGTCTCACCGCTCATCGTTCCCGCACTCTGGCTGTATCCGAAATATGCAACATTTATATCAACATTTGTGCTTATTCCGCTTACATTTCCATTACTTGTATACTGCCACATTGCACATGCTCCCGAATAAGATGTTGAGGATGTATCCGGATAAGGAACTGACGGATATTGTGCAACCCACATTTTATAATTATTTTCAAGTGTTGATGTATTCCATCTGCTGTTTCCTGTAAGATGCGATGCTGAAGCATAAAACATCGGCGTGTAACCTCTTGAATATATTTCCTGTAAAAATGCATCTGCAACATTAGTCCTGTCATCATTAGACATACCATTCTGCCTGCTGTCCGCCGAGTCAAAGCCCTCACAATCAAATGCCACAGGATAAGTTATATTATAATTTGCAATATAATCTGCAACCCAGCCAGCTTCTTCAATTGCTTCACTCTCATTTACCGCTGATGAGAAAAAATATACTCCAACTTTTATTCCGTTGGCTGCTGCCTGCTGCATGTTATATTTTGCATTAGTATCAGCATATATTACACCGGTTTTCTGTGTTCTGTAACCGACTCGTATCATTGCAAAATCAACGCCGGATGATGCTACTTCCGCCCAGTCTATAGTTCCCTGATATTTAGAAACATCTATGCCGATTGTCGTATCTGCCGTTTCATTGCCTCCCGCCGAAAGAGTGACCGAAGCACCGCTTCCTTCATCTGACATTCCCATGTCGGCCTCATACTGAGGGTCTTCCTGCTTTTCTTCATCAGAAGAAAGTGTTGCCGTATCAGAAGCACTGCCTGTCTGCGTCACACTCTGTGCAGTTGTAGTCTCTGTTACAACATCAACCTTTCCGGCTGTCTTATTCTTTTTGCCGGAATTTATCACAACAACTATAACAACTGCAATTATTGCCACTGCAAGCAATGCCACAACAGGAATGATTTTTCTTATGTCAAACGGCTCGTCTGTAAGATATCCGAACTCGTCTTTGTCTTTCTTAAATAATTTTATAAATTTATTCATAACATAAGCTCCCAATATTCATATTTTGTGATTAACCAGTTATCTGCTAAAATCGGATAAATATCTCCTAATCATAAACCCACAAAGATACAGAAATATATCCCTGTAATCTTTTCTTGATATTGTACCTGTTCTCTGTCTGTCATTTAGATTATTATTCACAGCATCATTATAGTTCCCTTTCTGTATTTGGGCAATACATTTCTTAACTGCATCATGTATGCAGCATTCTTAGCATATTCCAACCATCTATTAGAATAAAATTCATACCCTGTTGTCTCATACACTTCATGCCATAAAGAATATTGGTTCGCCTTTTTCATATTTGCTTGCGAATTAACAATTTCATTGTCTGAATCATGCATACAAATCCACGC
>ENA-ORQX01000756-ORQX01000756.1-human-gut-metagenome-genome-assembly--contig:-NODE-756-length-23669-cov-5.060727_pt1 | contig 23669 bp, 20 predicted proteins | sample MGYA00242170_ERZ509124 | MGnify/ENA primary metagenome ERZ509124 (study PRJEB26280, sample SAMEA2338647) | human gut metagenome | biome: human gut; feature: human-associated habitat; material: faeces... | reverse complement strand
ACTTGCTGAATTGTAGGAAGGATGGTTCTTGAATACAAGTAAGATGGAATTTTATCCAATAGTGTTTTAACTAGTGTCGCTTTTACGATTTCCTGTTTTAGATCAATTGTTAACTTATTGTTAAGTTAACAAAATAATACTAAAAGCTTCATTGCTTATTATGGTTTATTACACCGTAGTCCACTTTATAGGAGTATTGTAAATATCCTTTTATCTGATGTTTGATTTCCTTATTCCAATGCAAACAGTTGTTATCGAAATCTTATTTCAGATTAACAGGTTGATTTATGTACGAAAATGAGATTAAAGACTTTAACCATCTGAAAAAATATGGACCGTAAAAAACGCTCTCACGATTTGATTACTATGGAAACCCATTCCGAAGTTACAGATTTACACTTTACTCAACAGCATAATAAGGTAAAATCGGCATCTATTAAGATGTTATTTGACAAAATTCAACTAGGATCTTGATATTATAAAAGCAGAAATCCTGTTTTGCTTTGAACAACTATTGGATTGCTTTTTCCTTTTCTCAAAATGCTTATTGCGCTTATTTTTGCACAAAGAATTTACATAGCGAAAGCATTCAGTATATGTTAATATAAATCACATCAACTATGTCAAGGAGTTTAAAAGAAGCATTGGAGAATCGGAGAAGTTATTATCAGATAACAAATTCTTCTCCCATCCCGGATCAGCAGATCAGAGAAATACTTGAATTTGGAATAAGAAATGTACCTTCTGCCTTTAATTCACAATCCACACGTGTTGTATTATTACTCAGGGATAGTCACAAAAAATTATGGGCAAAGACCAAAAGCATTTTGAAAGGAATTGTTCCTCCAGATGCATTTGTGAAAACTGCAGCAAAAATAGACAAGAGTTTCGCTTCCGGATATGGAACGGTACTCTTTTTTGAGGATTTGGTTATTGTCAACCAACTACAAGAGACTTTTCCGACCTACAAGGAAAAATTTCCTATTTGGGCACAACAGACTTCCGCCATGCACCAATTGGTCATTTGGAGCATGTTGGAAGAAGCGGGTTTTGGAGTTTCATTACAGCATTATAATCCCTTAATTGATGAAATGGTACAGCAAGAATGGCAAATCAGTTCCTCATGGGAATTGGTGGCTCAAATGCCTTTTGGAATCCCAGTAAGCCCTCCGGACAGCAAGGAGAGCAAGGCTGTGGGTGACAGGGTTCTTGTCTTTGAGTAATGTTTGGGAACATCAATGCGAATTTGATAAAGGTCAGACAAAATCCGCTTTGTATGTTACAGTTTTAAGGAATGTGTAAAATAACTTACTTAAATATAAAATAAAAATGACTCAGGATTATGACTTGATAGACAACGTGGAAAGACATCAATATGAATGCCATATTGAGAGTCTTGTCCCCAAAATAGAGTATCTAATGGAGAGATATATTTGACACACACCTTGTCCTCTTAAGGGAAGAGGACAAGGTGTAGGATATCAACTTGTTGAGAAAATACTTATCGACATAGAGAGACAGTATTTACGCCTAATGCCCCGGAAGGGCATTAAGTTATCGGATGATAAAAAAAACAGAAAATGAGAGTAAAAAATAAATATCAAATAAATATAGTTAAATATGAAATTTATAGTACATAAAGCTGCTACAAGAGGCTATTTCGATCATGGCTGGCTCAAGACCTATCACACTTTTAGTTTCGCTGATTATTACAATCCAGAACGAGTTCACTTCGGAGCCTTACGAGTGTTGAACGATGATACAGTCGCTCCTAAAAAAGGGTTCGGCATGCACCCACATCACAATATGGAAGTCGTTTCAATCCCCCTACAAGGCTTTTTAAGACATGGGGACAGCGTGAAGAATGAGAGTACTATCACTCCGGGAGAGATCCAAGTAATGAGTACTGGTGCCGGAATTTATCACAGTGAGTATAACGCAAGTGAGACAGAAGAGTTACAGTTCCTGCAAATTTGGATCATTCCGAATATAAAAGAAACGAAGCCTGAATACCACAATTATGATATTCGGCCTCTATACAAGCACAATGAGTTGTGTATGTTTATTTCGCCTAAAGGAGGTAATACCCCGGCGCATCTATTACAAGACGCATGGTTCTCCATAGGCACATTCGATTCTAAACAGCGCATTAAATACCTGATGAATAAAAAGAATACAGGAGTATATATATTTGTACTGGAAGGAGATGTTAAAATAAACGGACAGATCCTTTCACGCCGTGATGGTATTGGTATATGGGAAGTGGAAAATGTTAGCATAGAATGTTTGTCCGAATCGCATATATTAGCTATAGAAGTTTCTATGCTTTAACGTTTTTTTAATATTCTACATAGAAAAATGGACAAAAATCGCTTGGAAGCATTTAGTGACGGAGTATTGGCCATCATTATTACAATTATGGTCCTTTCTATGAGCACACCGGAAGAGACGACATTTGTAGCGCTTCGACCTGTCGCTCCTGTATTTGTCAGTTATCTACTCAGCTTTGTTTATATCGGTATTTATTGGATCAATCATCATCATATCTTGCAAGTTGCCCAGCGTATTGATGGTAAGATATTATGGGCCAATCTTCATTTATTATTTTGGATTTCTCTGATACCGTTTACTACAGATTGGGTTGGTAAAAACTATCTGTCTTCTGTACCTATGGCCTGCTATGGTTGTGTGTTGTTCATGTGTGCGATTGCTTTTCGGCTCTTAGAAAAGGCCTTGATCGGTTTTCATGATAAGGACTTTCCTCTGAGAAATCTCTATAGGGGAGGACAGAAGGAGAGGGTTTCTATTGTTGTGTATTTTTTTACAATCCCTTTTTCTTTTATTTCTGTCTGGATTTCTATTGTTTGCTTTTTCTTCATTGCCTGCTGGTGGACTATTCCGAGTGGACAGTTGAAAAGCTCACCAGACCATAGAGGTAAACGTATGTAAGTTGTATCTATAGATAGAAAATATATACGATTTTTTGTCTTTTGAACAATATTCAGTCATAATAATATGAGAATTATCAGGGTGACAATCCTTAATGTTTCTTATGTAGTTGAAAACATAGGATAATTATTAGATAGACTGTAATTCAAACTGTATCAGTATGAAAATACCATGATGATGGTAGAGTTTACTTGTGGATCTCAATATGTTGTAGACTTGATATTGTCGTAAACAGTAAATAATAACATGGTTTGATACAGTTTGAATTACATACCCATTTTTTGTGCGAAAATTCTTATTGATCTATTTTCTATTTCATTTGTTTAGAGATTCGTTTTTATTGTATTTTGGTATATTCATTTGTTTTTCTTAACTTTGTAAAAGTTGCGGGCGAAGGCCAGCTACTTTTTAAGTACCTTTAGTTCTATTTTACGTATTGGATAACTTTTCATCCTCTCTTAGAAATTACGCAGGGCCTGCTTTAAGAAAATCATTTTATAAACCATTGCGAGGTATTGGATAAATGCCTTGCCAAAACGTGACTTTATGCGATATAAAGAAAGTTTGCTATTGCCATTCCTTTTGGCGATAAATATCATTTTGCCTGTGACAGCGCAGGAAAAACCGAGGTTAAAAATAGGAGGCGCACTCCGGTTCAACTACAATTACTCAGACTGGAAACCGGAAAGCCGGAATCGTGGCGGAGAATTCGACTTCGACGTGCTCCGTCTGAACGTGAACGCTTCCTATAAAAAAATCGATTTAGCGGTGGATTACCGCTTCTATCCCTCTTCCTCGGGAGGCGGCATGCTCAGGGAAGGTTGGATAGGCTATCGTTTCAATGATTCACACCGGTTACAGATAGGCCTGACAACGGTCCCTTTCGGTGTCCTGCCTTATACGGGTAACAATTATTTCTTCAACCTGAACTATTATGCCGGTCTTGAGGACGATGCGGACATGGGGATAAAATACCTCTTCCATAAGGACCGCTGGGAGTTGTCGCTCGCCTATTTCCAGAACGCCGACCTTTCCGGGACCGGAGGAGACTCGGAACTGTCCGCCAGCCGCTATGCCTATGACATCGCCGGACGCGATAAGGAGGCGCATCAGGGCAATATCCGGGTGGTATATCATTTCGGAAACTTGTGGAGACATCAACTCGGAGGTTCGGTCCTTATGGGAGGTTTGTATAATATGGACACACGAAAGACAGGACTCCGTACCGCTTTTGCCCTGCACTATGTTGCCGACTATCGGCGGTGGAACCTTAAAATGCAGTATACCAACTATAATCTCAGACCCGTGCGGGCTCCAGGGGAAGACAGAAGTGTGGTGACGATGGCGGCTTACGGGTCGTCTTACCGGATCGCCTCCAGGGCGGATATATATACGGTGTCATTGTCCTACCGGATCCCCGTGAACAAGTGGTTTCTGGACGATATCTGCCTGTACAATGATTTCAGCCTGCTGGGCAAACGCGTCGCCGGGTTTAATGACAGCCTGGAGAACGTGACGGGGTGTTCTTTGGCGATAGGAAAGGTCTTCACCTACATCGACTATGCCGTGGGGAGGAATCACGCATGGCTTGGCGACGTATGGGACGAAGCCTTTGCCGGTGGAACGGAAGACAACTGGAATGTCAGGTTTAATATAAACATAGGATATTATTTTTAAAGGATTATGGATAAAAATAAAATTGAGATCAAGGATTTGTATTTGATTTTCGGCTCTGAAAGGAACAAGGCTTTCAAGATGCTGAAAAAAGGGAAAAGTAAAAGTGAGCTCCTGAAGGAGACCGGATGTACGGTTGCCGTGAACAACGCGAGCCTCTCTGTCCGGGAAGGTGAGATATTCGTGATCATGGGACTTTCGGGAAGCGGCAAGTCAAGCCTGCTCAGGTGTATCAACCGCTTGAACAGGCCCACTTCCGGTGAGATACTGATTAACGGGGAGGATATCGCCGGAGTTCCGGATGAACGGTTGCGTTCCCTGCGCCGGAAGGAGCTGGCGATGGTTTTCCAGCATTTCGGGCTGATGCCCCACTATACCGTATTGCAGAACATCGCTTTCGGACTCGAGCTTCAAGGCCAGGAAAAGAGGGAACGCGAGCAAAAGGCGGCGGAAAGCATGCGTCTGGTCGGGCTGGACGGATACGCCGACCTGATGGTCAACGAGCTGTCCGGAGGCATGCAGCAACGGGTGGGACTGGCACGTGCCTTAGCGAATGATCCGGAAGTCCTGCTGATGGACGAGGCCTTCTCCGCCTTGGACCCGCTGATACGGGTACAGATGCAGGACGAGCTGCTGGCCTTGCAGTCGAAGGTGAAAAAGACCATCGTATTTATCACGCATGACCTGGAGGAGGCTGTCAAGCTCGGTGACCGTATCGCCATCATGCGTGACGGGGAGATACAGCAAATCGGTACCTCCGAGGAGATCCTGACCGATCCCGCCAATAAGTACGTGAGGTGTTTCGTGGAGAACGTGGACCGCAGCAGGATTATCACCGCCGCATCCATCATGGTGGACAAGCCTATGGTGGCAAGGCAGGGAAAAGAGGGACCGGAGGTCCTGATCAGGAAGATGAGAGAACGTAAAATAACCGTGTTGCCCGTAGTGGATCCGGATGGCATACTGGTAGGCGAGGTCCATCTGAAGGAACTTATCCAATTAAGGAAGGAGCGTATCCTGAACATCGACTCTATCGTAAGGAAAGAGGTACACTCCATATTGGGCGATACTGTGGTGGAGGACATACTCCCCCTGATGACGAAGACCAACTCGCCCATCTGGGTGGTCAACGAGAAACGGGAGTTCGAGGGAATGGTACCGCTCTCGTCGCTCATTATCGAGGTGACGGGAAAAGACAAGGAAGAAATCAATGAAATCATTCAAAACGCAATAGAATTATGATAAATATAGGAGAATATATAGAAATGGCCGTGGAATGGCTGACCGAGCACGGCGCATCGTTTTTTGACCTGCTGAGCTTAGGGGTGGAAAGTGTTATCGACGGGATACTGTGCGTCCTGCTCGGGATACCTTTTTACATAACCATCGCGATACTCACTTTCCTGGCGTTATACAAGAGTGGCAGGGGGACAGGGATCTTCACCCTCCTGGGGCTGTCGCTCGTTTACGGGATGGGATTCTGGGAGGAGACCATGCAGACCCTGGCCCTGGTACTCTCCTCCACCGGCATGGCGCTGATGCTGGGAATCCCCCTGGGGATCTGGATGGCGGGCAGCGGACACTGCAACAAGATCTTGCAGCCGGTGCTTGACTGCATGCAGACCATGCCGGCCTTTGTCTATCTGATACCGGCGGTGCTATTTTTCGGGTTGGGAACGGTACCGGGAGCCTTCGCCACGATCATTTTCGCCCTGCCTCCGGTAGCGAGGCTCACCGCATTGGGCCTCCGGCAGGTGCCGAAGAACGTGGAGGAAGCCGCCCGCTCTTTCGGTGCCACTCCCGTCCAGCTCCTGTTCAAGGTGGAGCTGCCATTGGCATTGCCCACCATTCTCGCCGGTGTCAACCAGACCATCATGATGTCGCTCTCCATGGTGGTGGTAGCCGCCATGATCTCAGCTGGAGGTCTGGGGGAAGTGGTATTGAAAGGTATCACCCAGATGAAGATAGGCATGGGATTCGAGGGGGGGATTGCCGTCGTGATACTGGCGATCGTGCTTGACCGGATCACGCAGGGAATGGCTCGGAAAAAACAAAAGGAATGACACATATAATAAAAAGCAAAATGATTATGAGAGACAGAACGATACTTTTCACGGCCCTGATGGCCATCACGATATTCTTCTCGTGCGGTAACATATCCGACAAGAAAATCCGCATCGCCTACGCGAACTGGGCGGAAGGGATAGCGGTCACCTATCTGGCCAAGGAGATCCTTTCGGAACAAGGGTACAGGACCGAGCTCCTGAACGCAGACATCGCCCCCATATTCACCTCTCTGGCAAGAGGCAAGACAGACGTGTTCATGGACAGCTGGATGCCGGTGACCCATGCCGATTATTTTCGGAAATACGATGGTAAGCTGGAAATCCTCGGGCAGATATACGACAGCGCCCGTATCGGGCTTGTGGTACCTGAATATGTCCCGATCCATACGATAGAGGAACTGGGTGCCCATACCCGGCGGTTTTCCGGGGAGATCGTGGGGATTGACGCCGGTACCGGCATCATGAAATGCACGGAGAAAGCCATCCCTGAATACGGCCTGGATTACAGACTCATGATCTCCAGCGGTCCCGCCATGACGGCATTGCTGAAGAAGGCCATCGACAAGAAGGAATGGATCGTCGTGACCGGCTGGACCCCGCACTGGATGTTTGACCGCTTTCGCCTGAGGGTGCTGGAAGACTCGAGAAATGTTTATGGGGAGGCCGAGCAAATCCATTCCATCGCTAGGAAAGGATTCAGTAAGGAGCATCCGTTCGCTGCCGCCCTTCTGGGAAACATCCACCTATCTGATACCGAGATCAACTCTCTGATGCGGGCCATAGAAGAAACCAGTGGGACCGAGACTAGAGCCATACGCCAGTGGATGGACGGGCATAGGGATTTGATAGACAGCTGGATTCCGGACAAGGAGGAATACAGCCGATGAACATCACGATGGAATGGATGGCTAGGCTGTCCACGGCCTCTCTTTTAGGTAGATCTCCGGCCCCGAAAGGGGAGATCGTTCTAAAGATACCGGTTTCCGCACTCGTTCTCTCGTAGCATCGGGAAGTGCCTCGCTCTCTTGATGTCGGTACTATCATATTTCAGAAGGACCTTGTCCGTTCTAATGCTGTCACCATTGCGTGCATGGAATAAAAAATACGACACGCTACAAATACGATGAGAGGATTTGTGGTATGATGAGACTTGCACTATTACCGCGAGCGGAATGGCAGAAACCATCAAGAATTATGTCTTATTGTTGATATTACGGACATAACTCGTTCAAAATGACTTTTATCGATAACTAATTGTCTGTTTTATGTAACAAGTGTAACATTTAGCTTTTATAACTTTGCATCATCAAAAATTAACATTATGAACCAAGCGGTTCGGTCGCTAAAAATAATATCAGTGCCAAAATGAAAAAAAGTATTTTTTTCTTCTTCCTGTTATTCAGCTTGCAGTCTTTTTCACAAATGGTCGCGATAAAGAATAATCTCGTATACGATGCGCTGTTAACTCCTAATCTCTCGCTGGAGTTCTCTCTAGGGGAAAAATGGACCTTGGATACCCAGGTGGGCATGAATTTTTTCTTCTATGAGAACGATCCCACCGCAGATGGATACAAGACAAGGAAATGGAGCCATTGGCTTGTGCAACCCGAGATACGCTATTGGGCTTGCGAGAGATTCAACGGTTGGTTTCTCGGGCTGCACGCGCATGGAGGCCAGATGAATGTCGGTGGGATAAACATCCCTTTTATTCTCCAGAACAAGCATAAAGAGATGAAGGCGCACCGTTATGAGGGCTATTTCTACGGTGGCGGCATCAGCGCCGGTTATCATTGGATCCTATCCGACAGGTTCAGCCTTGAAGCCGCTTTGGGGATAGGGTACGCGCACGTGAGATATGACGAGTTCAAATGTACGGCTTGTGGACAAAGGACGGGGAAGGGAGGGGCCGATTACCTCGGCCCGACAAGAGCCGCCCTCTCTATCATTTATATACTTAAATAAAACAGGCCTTGGGTAAAATAGGTGTAGGATATAAAAACATGAAGTCAATGAGATCGATACATTATTACATAAAGCTGTCAACCGTCTGTGCCAGCCTTGGTTTGACGGCTATATTCACGCAGGCCCAAAAGGTCGTTGGGCGGAACATGTCACCATTACATTGGGGGTATGACGTGAGGGTCAAGCGAAGCGCAGACGGAAAAAGCCTGCGTCTTTCCCTGCATGTGGATGCCATGACCCGGTTGGAGTCACAGGACGCCCTTGTCATCTATCCATCCCTGGTTTCCGCCGATGAGGATGACAGGATTGATTTCGCGCCTGTCAGTGTAGCGGGCAGAATGCGGTATAAGGCCATTACACGGTCGAAGGCTCTCGGCGAAAATTCAAGGACATCACGGTTCGACAATAAGCTCCATCCTTTTTCGGACATAGAGGAGCAGGGCATTTCCCTGCAGGAATCCGTCCCTTTCGAACGCTGGATGGCGGATGGACATGTGATGGTGAGAGAGGAGCTGTTGGGTTGCGTTGGTTGTGGCATACGTGAGAATCAAGGAACCGTGGCTGTTATTGACCTGCCTATTTTCAAGAAAGAGGATTATATGTATGATTTCATCGAGCCAGAGAAGGTGGCATTCAAATATTATAAAGACTCCTTTGACTGCAAGGTCACTTTTCCCGTGGCGAGCTACGAACTGAGAAAAGCCTTCGCCAATAACGGGCAGGAGCTCGCCCGGCTGGAAATCTTCATATCAAGAAGCCTGGATATAAAAGGGGCCGAGTTGAAAGAGGTCCTCATAGAAGGTTTCGCTTCCCCCGAGGGTAAAGCGGAATATAACCGGTCACTGGCGGAAGGGCGTACCCTTGCGCTCTCGAATTACATCTCCGGGAAATATCCCGGACTTAAAAGGGCAGTGACTTACCGGACGGTCGGTGCCGGGGAGGATTGGGAGGGCCTTAAAAAGCTCGTAGGCATCTCTCCCCTGTCCAATAAAGAGGAGTTGCTGTCTATCATAGACCGGTATCCGACGGATACGGAACGAGAATCCGCCATACGTAACTTGGACAACGGCAGGACCTATGACATCCTCTTGAATGAGTTTTATCCGCAACTCCGTCGAACGACCTTTCGTTTCAGTTTCGACGTAAGGGCTTATACCCAGGAGGAGTTACCTGAAATATTTGCCACGAGGCCGGAGTGTCTGAGCTCACACGAGATGTTCCAGCTCTCGGAAATATATCTCATCCGGGGGGAGAGCCCCCTCCCCGTCTTCCAAAAGGCGTACGAACAGTTTCCCGAAGACGTGGTGGCGAAACTGAACTATGCCAACGCCTTGCTAAAATACGGGAAAAAGGCAGACAGCGCCTTACGGGTGTTGAGCGACGTGAGGAACGACAGCCGTGCCCTTTTCCCGATGGCGGTCGCCTACCATATCAAGGGGGACTGGAAAAAGGCGGAAGAATTGCTGAAGGAGGCTTATAAACAGGGGGATGACCGTGCCAAGGTTTTCTATGGCGAAGGCGCTTATGAATAAAGTTAAGACTTTATATAACAATAGTAATTTATTTATTCACTAAACTTTTAAGTTATGAAGGTAAACAAATTTCTTTTAGCGGGTGTTGCGGTCTTAGGTCTAGGCATGACGGCCTGCAATGATGACGATGTTCCTCCGGTAGGGAATCCTGCCGAGGGAAGCACATTCGCTGGAATGTACATCTCTACCATGAAAGATGTCATGACCAAGGCGGTAAATGACAGCCAAGGAGATTATGCGGGTAGAGAAGCGGAGAGCAAACTCGAGACTTTACGGTTTATTTCTCCCGGCAAGACTAAAGACTGGACGCTAGGACAGGCTGACGAGGAGGATAAATTCTGGGCAACGACAGTCAACGGCACTTACACGGTCGCTCCATGGAAAGTCACTGCGGGCTCCCAAGCAATGGCGTTGTTGTTTAACAGGGGAAATCTTGAGCCCGGTATCGCAACGGCCACGAACTATGTGTATGGAAATACGGCTACCGCGGTGGCCGACATCACGGCTCTCGCCTCGGAAAATAAGTTCGTGATGGCCTCGAGCGTCGAGCAGAAAACCATCCAGGACAATATCTCCAAGGAAACAGTTAAGACAGGCACGGAAGAGGCCCAGAATGTATTCTCCTTTGACATGGAACGTGTCGTGTCGCAAGGCATGGTCGCAAAGGGGGATAATTTAAATACGGAAACAACGGATGGAAGAGGATCCGTTGATCTTGACGACCTCACGTATACGGCTATCAACGGCGCCGCAAAGACATATCTTTTCCGCAACCATGCGGGAGAGCGTACAATCACGGAGAGTGACGGGCTTTACAAAGATTTTACATCCGCCATTGATGACTATGTTGATTTTCAAAATGCCCAAGCCCCGAATGGTACAGCCAGGGAGCATTTGGTCCGCCTGGGAAACCTATTGACGGCACAAGGTTCACAAACGACTGATCTTGGCATGTACGCGGCCAAGACGGTCGCGGCAAATGCAGCCGAGGCTAAAAAGGTACCAGGTATTTATTTCTTGGAGAATTCAGTGAAGAAAGAGGCTCTCACGGCCGGAAACAAGAATTATGGTTACTACCGCCTGCCTTATGCCAAGGTCTACGCTACTTATACTCCAAAACAGGTATGGGATTGGGACGCGGATCAAGGTAAGTTAATCAGTAAATCTGGGGTAAAGGGCGAGACGTTCTATCGAGGAGAAGGTGATGGGCTTATCTACGCTAGCAAGGAAGCCGCACGGAAAAGCCAGTTGAACCCGGGTCAAAACGCTTATACCTATACAAACGGAAGATGCGCATACCGCGCGTTGTGGAACCGTCAAACAACCGCTGATGGAAAGACGGTTGTGAACGCTGATGTTCGTCGTAATAACACCTATCTGCTGACAATTACGGCTTTCCAGGGCCTGGGTATGCCGTGGGACCCTTCCGACCCTAAGGATCCGTACCTGCCGAAGCCCGATCCAGACCCTACTGAACCAACTAATCCCGAAAATCCAGATATCGAGAAAGAAGAGACCTACATGCGTGTCGTGGCCAAGGTACTCCAGTGGAACCTTGTCTCACGTGATGTCGTTCTTGAATGATATTCAGATAAGAGGTAAACTCAGCCAACGATTTCTTACATAACCTTCAAAGAGGGAAGGGGGAGTCTTTCCCCTTCTTTCTCCAATAGACAAATAGTTAGACCTCAAACGGTTAATAATCCCAATTATAAGCTATATCAAATGAGAATCAGAAGCGTACATCCTGCCATATTTATCATGTTGCTGGCCTGTTGCCTTATAGGTTGCGATTCAGCCATATTCGATAACTTGAGTGGTTGTCCGCAAGGTGTCAATTTCCAATTTTACAGCCGGACTTCTTGCGAACAATTCCCCAATTATCCGTCAGATATCAGGCAGGTCCGGGTATTTGCCTTTGACGAGCAAGACGTGCTGGTGGGTGAATTCTCCGACAAGAAGGCGGTTCTTTCGGCGGATTATTCCTTGCCCGCCACATTGCGGCATACGGGGAAGCTCACGTTTGTCGCATGGGGTGGCAGCGACTTGGTGGCCTATGATTTTTCAGGTTTTAAGGAAGGCGTCACGGCCAAGCAGGAGATGTGGGGCGCGCTACGGTTGAAAGACAGAAGGGTCTCTTCAGTCCCTGCGCCTCTGTATGTCGGGCTCGCTTCCGTATCGCTGGAGAACCGGGAGGATATGGGAAGCGTATATGAGCGGGTGTCCTTCAACATGCGGGAACTGACATACCGGGTACATTTTACCATCAAGTCCATCCCCGATCCATTCCCTATGGACGAGAAATTCGTCATAAGGATAGAAGATGACAACGGTGTTTATGACTTTAACGGGCAGATCGCCCTTTGCGAACGTTTTGAGTACGTGGCCGAAGCCACACGTGACACGGAAGGGGTGTTAAAGGCTGACTTTACGCTGATGAAGCTGGAGGAAGGCAGAAACACGCTCGTATCCCTGGTCAACAAGACAACCGGGGAAATCTTTTATACCGCCAATCTGGTGGATGACATCATCATGTTCCGGGGTGATTCGGGCGAACCACCGTATAGCCTGGAGTGTGACCATGATTTTCCCATAACTCTGAAACTCAAGTATGAGAAGAGTACATGGACGCTGGTACAGGCGACCGTCTTGGATTGGAATGTCGTCTCCCGTCCCGTAGAGCTAGGTGCTGATATCATCTCAGGACAGATTTAAGACTCGTGTGGTATCTGAAAGGAGTTGAGATTATTATAAAAAACGATATATAATGAAATACGGAACTGTGATAAGGTTGTTGACAGTGACCTGCCTGGCAATCGTACAATTGACCGGATGCTCGCCTGATACGGAGGATATGAAAAGATTCGTTACGGGTATTCCCATCCGGATCGTGGCGGAAATGAACAAGGGCACGAGTTCTTCCCGGATGACGAAGGCCCCCGTGCGTTCAGAGGGGGAATGGAAGGAGAATTATATCGGCGCGGAGGTATATGAGAAAACCGTCAGGCATGTCCTCCTCTTCGCTTATAAGAACATCGGAACCTCTCCGGAGAAAGTCATTTTCTATTATCCCCAAGGCACTGCCAACCCATTGACGGGTATAACCGGCATTGATCATTTCGAGATGAGAGAGATGGGAGGAATAAACGTAGGGGACTCCGATATAGCCCTGGACCTGGAGCTGATGGGTGGTAATTATAATTTTGTCTTATTGGTCAATTGCGAATCCGGATTGAAAAAGATCCGGGAAGAGCATATGATTCCTGATCCGAAACTGCTGACGGAGAAAACCGAGATTTTCACGTCCGACGATCTGAAGGGAGAAAACCGGAAGTATCTTCCCATGGCAGGCCAACGCAATCTCCACGTTCCGGACAATATGGGCGGCAATGGCAGGGTAACCCTTTCACCCAGTATACTCCTGGAACGCACGCACGCACGTGTCGAGTTTATCCTTACGACGGTTGATGATACGGGAAACTACCTGTCGCCTTTGTTACCGCTTTCCAGAGTGACGAAACTCTCCTTAAATAATGAGACCAGCGGTTATTCCGTACTGCCTTCCGCCGGGGAATATACCGCCACCGGTAGCGGCAATCCGGATATCAGGGGAGTGGACTACGCGGGAGATCCCCTGTTGTTACCGGAAAGGCCCAGTTTTCACGAAGGTGCCAACGAGGGTTCCGGAGAATCCGCCTTTGTGGCTAAATGTCAAGGAAGGTTGCTCCCATATACGGGAGAGACACCTCGCTATATCTATGTGGCTCCGGGAGTCTACGGGAAAGAGGAAGCGCTGGCCTTGGTACTATCTATCGATTACCGGACGGGAGACCCCGATGAGACGTACAAGATCGAACTCTATAATCCGGATCTTGGGCAAGATGACAAGGCGTATTACAATATTCGTCGTAATACCATCTACCGTGTCTTCTCCACGCTGAAAGGGACCAAGAACATGGAGCATGACGTTGTTGTGGATGAATGGGAGGATACGGAAGTGGCTATCCCCTGGTAACAAAGGCACCCGCTCATGCCATCAAAAAGAGAAACAGTTTAAAAAATAGATACATATGAGAATCAAACATTACACTTTGCTATTCGCTTTCTTGGCGATATTTATGGGAATGCCTCTCATGCAAGGGTGCAGTGACCCCTTTGATGAGCATGGAGGCAGAGGAACGGAAATAGCAACCAAGGATGGCTGGGGATCTGTCACCATGTCCGTCGAAGGGCTTGGGCTTCGGAATCCTCTGACCCGCTCCCTTACGCCGGAGGGAGAGAACGAGACGGCGGCGGAGAGGATCAGGGTACTTGTGTTTGACAAAGACAATAGGTTCTCATACGAGGCCAAAGTGACTTCTTTCACTCCCTCCAGCGCCCCGGATGATAAGAAAAGCAAGGGTACCATGACCCTGCTGGCGAAAAATACCCCTTCGGGCAATACCAGTACCTTCGTGATGCTGGCCAATATCGCTACGTCAGACGAGATCGGGGCGGATGAGTTGACCGGAAAAACACGGGAAGAGGTCATGGGGCTTTTCACATTCTTCATGCCCGACAAGGGGGAATGGAAGGACGGAGAGCTCCCGATGTGGGGAGTCTCGGATCCGGTCAAGGTGGATCACGGTTCCGGCGCCGTTCCAAAACTCGGGACCATCTACCTGATCCGTGCCGTGGCACGTGTAGATGTGGGGCTTAAACTGAGCGAAACGTCGGAAGGGGCTTCCACGTTTGACGAGAAAGCCGAGGGTATCGAGGGGATAACGCTGACCAAGGTATTTTTTTATAACACCAATACAAAAGGGCGGATCTCTCCGTTCGAGAGCGAGGCTTATTGGGATCAGGTTAATAGAAAGGCGAAACAACCTTCCATTCCCGATCCCGCTCCGGCCGTAACAGGAAGGACCGACAGGACATCTTCCATAGCGGAAGAGAAGATATTATTGCGTGAAGTCTATGTCCCGGAGGCGGTCAATACCCCGACGGGTGCCACGCAAGGAGCCAACGGAGAGACGCTCCCGGAAGAGGATACGGAAAATTTCTTGAGACGCCCCTATATCGTTGTCGGGCTGACCGGCGTGGACAAGAGTCGTCCCGACAAGGAGACGTTCTTCCGGATAGACTATTTGAAACGTACGGGAACCGAGGCCGACGCGACATACGAGTACCTGCCCTTACTGCGGAACCACCGTTACTTGGTGAACATCACGGAGGTGGGTGGCCCGGGATTCGATACGGAAGAGGACGCTAGGAAAGGGCCGGCCGCCAATATCATGTACAATGTCGTGGTATGGAACGAGTCCACGATGTCCAACGTGCAGTATGACGGGCAATATATGCTGGGGGTCAGCGATGATCATTTCACTTTTTATAGGGAGGGGGGTAGCCTGACGGCGAAAGTGCAGACTTCCTGGCCCGAGGGGTTCACGGTAGAGGGGCTGCCCGCATGGATCAGCTATTCTATAAAACCCTCGGCGACCGACGAGAAAATCGTGACCTTTACGGTCACGGAGCAGGTGGACACGGACCGTTCGTGGCCGGAAAGGCCGGAAGATGCCCAGAATGCGCTGAAAGCCGCTTATGTGAAAGCGGGCCGTATGAAATGGTTCCTTGGCTTTGAGCAGTCCAAGGATATCAATGTCACCCTACAGATCTTCGCGGACGAGGCGTGCAGCCAGCCGCTGGAGTTTATCGAGGTCAACCAGTACGGCGAGAGCTATGGGCAACCTGGTAAGGTGATAATGAAAGACGGACGAACGCTTACGGCGGAAGAGGCAGGAGCCAAGGTCACTTTCTATGTGAGGACAGAGCCGCATGGCCTGAAACCTATTTTCCAAGCCGAAGCCGCCAACCCGTTCAAGATAGAGAAAGCGGATCAACTCGCGGGAGGGATATGGAGATACACGGTGACGGCTCCCGACATCACGGAGAATCTGGAGTATTTCGATAATTTTAATACTACTTATGTCTTCACCGTTACACATGCGGGAACCGGTAGAAGCGCGTCGGGAAAACTCAGTCTCTTACAGAAAGAATATAATGCCATCCCCTTCTTCGATAAAGGGCTGCGTCAGTCATTGCTGGTGCCCAGCGAAAATGTCTATCTGATGGACGGCAAACAGAAGCGATATTATGTCAAGGCCAACAGCGAATACAAGATCGAACTGGTTTCCGCTTTGTCCGATAACAGAGCGGGTGATGTGATAGAGACGTTCGCACCTTTCCAAGAGACACATCCTTCCCTTTCGGGAAAACCGGTTTCTTTCACGGCTGTTGACGATATCACAGCCCCACGTCTTTACTCCGGTAAGGCGAGATTCAAGATTTATTCCCCTGACGGTCTTTTCCCTGAGAGAGAGTTCGAGGTGGAGCTGGTTTCCGGAATAGTGCAGCCTGAAGCGAATACATATATGCTTAAAGCAGGTGCGAAGCAAGGGATCTTTATCCCCGTTTCCCGCGTGAATACCGCCTATAATTATTACAAGAAGCTCCTGGATCATGACGCCGTTATGAGTGGCAAGCGAGGGCTTCCGGGAAACAGGGAGGATTTTATGCTGAACAGGCTAGATGCGGATGATGACTGGACTGTCAATATCCTGTGGACGGATATTAAAGCGATGGGGCGGCAAAACGATATAGAAAGAGCGGGGCTCAGCAAACTGTTCAAGCAGGGAGGATCAGGTCCTGATTCATATATCTATGTCAAGCCCGGACAGAAGCCGGGGAATGTACTGATAGAGATTAAATCAGGAAAGATCAAGGGGAACCCGACCCTCTGGTCTTGGCACATCTGGATAGTGGACAAGTATCCGACAGTATTGAATATCGGTAAATATGGAGGAGACGGAGCGGAAACGGTTCAATTGATGTCGCATCTGTTGGGGGCCTACGAGGCGGTTAATTCACAGTATAGTGAAAGTGCGTATAAGGAATTCGGCATGCAATACCAATGGGGCAGGAAAGACCCGTTCCCGGCACATGACGTGCGGACAAATACGAACTTTTATGACGGCAATGGCAAGCCATTTGATTTCCTTTGGGAGCAGAAAGGGGATAGGGCGAATAATGGTCTTGATAATGCTCAGGAGGCAAGGGGGGCCGCTATGACGATGAAACAAAGTATCGAAAGGCCGAACTCGATCGTCTCCCATCAAAGTTTTTGGCTGTATGAATGTTTCCCGCATAGGGTGGTTGATAATTTTAAGGATCGCTGGGTATTCCTTTATCCGTGGAACAAACCTTCTTCCGGAAACCCCGAGAATGTGGGCGGAAAAACCGTTTTTGACCCGTCTCCCTACGGATTCCGGATCATGTCACAAAACGAGGCTGTAACATTGAGATTCGCATATTATAATATAAATAAATCCGGTCTGAAAACACCTCTGCCCGGAAGTATTTATGACGGCTCCTTCTTGAACAACAAAACGGGAGGGAATGAGGTCATTTTCGCCGTGGCACAGGCCAGGAATGATGCTCATGCGGGCCGTTATCTGCTCAATTCCACTGGAGGTACTCTCGGTTGGGCGCCTGCCTCCAATACAAACGCCACTTACAGGCGTTGTATGACCCTCTCCGTACGTCCGGTCATTGACCCGGATATAACAGATGATTATAAAAAATATTTACCTGAATAACAAAAAGGATGTCGCAATATCCAAATTAAAAGATTTATCCTTGCTACACATGATTGTAGCAAGGATATCTTGGTATCTATCAAGCGAATAACAATATTTCATTTGCTTGTTGCGATCGAGCGAATAATCACTTTATCGTACGGAAATATTGAAACTCATCTTATTTTCAAGCCTCATGGAATACTCTTAAAGTTTATTCAGTATATCCCTTATTCTACTAATAATAAAATGGATATAAAAGGAATGAATAATTGTAACTTTTTAAATGTGTCTTTTTATCAGATTAATATTCCAATATTTACCAGGTTAAGAATGCAAATTCACCGCTAAATAAAAGATAAAGGTATGACATAGTTTAAATTACGTCTCTTTTAATAATTACTACAAAATATAAGCAATAGAGTAATCATGATAATGATAGATTGCTATTAGAACTACCGTTAAACCTTCAGTCTATCGGCAGTTCAAGTTATTTCGATATTCTTTTGGTGAAGCTCCTGCCAATCGTTTGAAAAACTTACTAAAAGAGGCTTGGTCTGCAAAACCGAGAGTGTCTGTTATTGTCTGAATATCATATTTTGAACAGGAAAGCATTTTTTTAGCCTCTGTATAAAGTAATTTTGTGATATGTGCATGTATTGTTTGTCCTGTTTCCTCCTTGATTATTCTAGATAGATAGATGTCCGAAACAGACAGGCGATCTGCGTAAAAATGTATCTTGTGTTGTTGACGATAATGTTCAAAAACTAAATCTTTGAACTTGTAGTATATCCAACTCTTGTTGGATATGGCTGGCGAAGCATTTTCTATATTGGAAAAGAATATGTCTCCAACATTTAAAATAAAAAAATTACATAAATGCCCATAAATCCCTTCTTTATGTAAAAGTCCTTTCACTGTATATCCTTGAAACAACGTAAAAGTCTTTTTGAAATAATAGCTTGCGTCGTTCTTTAAATGTATAGCAGCCAAAGAGTATCTTGTAACGAATTCACATAGCTTCCCATATAAAAATTGGCTTGAAGGGAGGCTGTGGAAGAAAGGAGGAGTAAGCGCAAGACAATACATCATATAATCCTTGCTTAATTGTTGAAATATTATAGTCATAGACGCAGGAATGACAAGCAAATCATTTTTTCCTACACTATGAATGCTGTCTTGTACATCTTGAATATGAATTTTCGCTTTTCCACTTGAAACTAAAAGAAAAAAGAAAGTTTTTTCACATACTAACTCTTCAAGGGAGTCGGAATGTCCAATTGTGTCATAAAAAAGAGAGTCATCCAAAATGCATTTGTCCTTTGCCTGAACAAGAGATTTGAAAAGATTCATATTTTAATTTTTTAACAAGAGTGTTTTTTACTACAAAAATAATACTAGTTTTGTTTTTGACAAAATTTGGTTTGCAATATCAATGATAATACTAAATATTGTTTTGTTTCTTTGTCAGAAAGAATTGTATAAAACTAATCAGATTAACAACTTATGTCAAAGATCTTTAGAGAAATATCAGAGCGCAGGAAAAGTCTCTGCCATATAATAAATTCATCTCCAATTTCCAATAAAAAGGTAAAAGGGACTCTTGGATTCCCTCTACTTCATGTGACTTCTACTTTCTTCCTTACAACCGAACATCTAGTAGATTCCCTTTTCAACGGAATTTAGAGTATGGTCTTTTATTTCTAAACGAATCTATTGTAATGTACATCTACTTTGGTAATTTGCGCTTCCCTGTCATACAAGGGGAAATGAATTTTGATTCATCTTTTTTTCTTGTGGAACTTTGTTATGTCAAACGCTGTAAAAAACAAATTGATTGTTATCGAATAGAAGGTATATATATTGCCACTGAACTTGAAAATATTTGATTGTTTTTTTGTGTAAAATAAATTTTTAAATATGGTTTATTATGTATGTTAAATATTAAAGTGATTTCGTGTTATCTTGAAAATATAAATATAATCGATTTTGGCTTATTTATATAAATTATTGTCTTGTTTATGAAAGCGTAGTGATTATAACATGTTTTATATTTGTTGAATAAAATTAATACACCATGAAACTACTTTATCTGAAAGAGCACTTGTCTTGTATCAACTATCAAGTAGCTTATAATACAGGTTTTGTCTTTTGTGAGCTTAGAAAAGAAGAAAATAGTAGCATTGACAACGAATCTTCTTTTTGTGTGATTTTCCTTTTGTATGGAAAGTTATCTGTAGATTATGGAAACAATCATATTTTTTTGCAACAAAACGAAATGGTGATTATACCACAACACATCCCTAATAATATTACGGCGTTGGAAGATTCACGGTTATTATTGTTGTTTTGGAATAAAGACGTAAAGTCATGCAATAGACAGTTTGTCGAATCTCTCTTTACCAGCGTTAGTGAGAAAGGTAATCATGTTTTACCTATACGTACACCGCTGCTGGAAGTATTGGAGTCGGTACGTACATATTTAGCTTCGAAACTGCAATGTAGACACATGCACTGTTTGAAACAACAAGAATTGTTGCTAGTATTGAGGGGGATCTATACGAAAAACGAGTTGATCGAATTTTTCCAGCTTGTGTCCAGTTCATGGAACTCATTCGAAGAGTTTGTTCTCAATAATTATAAAAAGGTCAATACCGTAAAGGAGTTTGCCGAATTATATTGTACATCGGAGCGATCCTTCAGCAGGAAATTCAAACATTGTTTTAATGAAAGTCCTTATCGCTGGATGCAAAAAAAAAAGCAGAACGGATACTGGAAAAAATTTCTGAAACAGAAATATCATTTCAAGATATTGCCATGGATTTTAATTTTAAGTCCCAAGCTCATTTCTCTTTTTACTGCAAAAGAATATTTGGATTAACTCCCCGGCAATTAAGAAATAAATAGGAGGTTAATATGAGATGAAATTATAAAAATGAGTGTGATAATTTTCTGTTATTTAGGAACTATAATTATTTTTTTTAGTAGTTACGAATTTGTTTCTGTTAAATCTATTTTTAATAAGTAATCATTTTTTTATATTATATGGAAAAACTTAATTTAATCGGCTTGGCTATATATAAATTTTCGTGGTCGTGGCAACTTGTGACTTCTGCCCCATTGTGCGTTATCGATGGTGTTATTGCGGATGCTACAGTGTTTTCTAACCTTGACCCGAATATCATTAAGTCTATTTCTATCTTGAAAGACGCTGCGTCTTCGGCCATTTACGGTTCTCGTGCAGCTTATGGAGTTGTATTGTCGGCCAGACGAAGCTGTCCCCTGAAGCCTTCGCCTCCATCGGAGCAGACAACTTCAACACGAAGATAATGGTATTCTTCCGCAAATCGATCCACATCGGGGTGCAGACATACAACGCGGAGGAATTCATAACGGCGGAAGAACTGGGGAAACGTATCAGCGAGGCAAGGGCGATGAAGCACAGGCTGCGTTTCGACCTGATGCGCGAGACAAACAGAATAGATAAGGAAGAGCTTGAACTGTTCGAGTACAAACTCGCCAAATACATGTATGAGTTGAAGGCGTACGCCAAGCTGAACAGACACATCGCCAAAGCGGAGGCGTTGGTCACAAAATTCCGCAACCAGAAACCTCCTGAGAACGCCACGAATGAACAGGGCAAGGAATGGGAAAGGAAGAAACTGACCACAAAAAAAGTGCTTGCCGTCCTCCGTAGGTACATCACCTCGCAGAATGTCGTGTCGCGCGAGGAAGTGGCATTGGTGAAGAGCTCATACGGATTCAAGCTGAAACAATATGCCCCACGACTGTTGGACAAGGTCCCGCATAAGGCGGCAGGCATCAACGACCTCGTGCTGGGACGCGCAGTACTGCCCATGCCGGAATTCCCTACAGAGAAGAATATGCGCCAAATCCGTGCGGCAGAAAAACTGATCGGCAGAAAACGCAGGCAATACGAAGTCCAGAACCAGCAGTTTGCCGACATGAAGCCCGACACACGGCTGACCGAATACCTTGACCGCATGACCTTTGTCAACAAGGACGGTGACGTATGTGAGTTCACCGCGCTCCAGAAACACGACCAGAACCTCGTCTTGCAGAAACGATACGCCCTGCTGAACTGGCAGCAAGGCTTGGGAAAAACCGCCGCCGTATACCACCGTGCCAAGTACCTGCTCAAATACCGCAAGATACGCAATGTCATCATACTGGCTCCCGCCATCGCCACCAACATGACATGGATACCCTTCCTCTCAATGAACAGGGAACAGTTCCGGGTGGTAAGGAGCAATGCCGATCTGGAAACGGTTTCGGAAGGCGTGTTCCTCGTCCTCTCCACCTCCATGCTCGGCAAGCTGAAGCGCGGGCTGGCAAGGTTTGTCAGGCGCACCTCAAGAAAGCTGTGCCTCGTCTTCGACGAGTCGGACGAGATAACCACCCCGTCGTCACAGCGTACAAGGCATATTCTCAGCCTCTTCCGCCGTCTCAGGTACAAGATACTTGACACCGGCACGACCACCCGCAACAACATCGCGGAGCTTTATAGCCAGTTCAAGTTGCTTTACAACAATTCCATAAACATGATTTGCTGGAGCGGCCGGGTGTACCACGAGAACAGGGACAAGGAAATCGAGGAAGAGAACAATCCGCACTATGGCGAGCCGTTCTCTGCCTTCAGGGGACATGTGCTTTTCCGTGCCTGCCACTGTCCGGGAAAATCCACCGTGTTCGGTATAGAGAAGCAGAACCAGGATGTCTATAACAAGGAGGAACTGGCCAAGCTTATCGGCAAGACCGTCATTACACGCAAGTTCAGGGACTTCGCCGGAGAGAAATACAGGATACGGACACATACCGTCATCCCGTCCGGCGGCGAGTGCGAGGTTTACCGTGTCATCATCGAGGAGTTCTGCCGTATCTGCGAGCTGTATTACAACTGCACGGGAGACGCGAAGAAAGATGCCCTGACAAGATGGAAAAACAAATGAGAAACCGCAGATTCCATTCCACAGGCAAAGGTAGCCCGCCCCCTTACCGGCAGGGCAAGGTCATGCCGCAAGCGGTTTTCGGGAAAATCATCCTCGCCGGAGGTGAAGCAGGAAAACAGAAACAAATCACGGACATGATAGAGAGTCTGCCTGTGAAGCGGGGTGGTCATAATCCTGTGTAACTCTTCTGCCGTGAGATATTTCTGTACGGCTTTGGGACGCACCGGCTCATATCCCAAAAACGGGCTGGCGGTAATGATGCCGTCAGCGATGGCCTCACCGACAATCGTTTTCAGCTGTACGGTCAGATTGATAATCGTTCCGGGAGCGAGATTACGTTCAGTCCGAAGGTGCAAATCATACTTGTCGATGAAAGAGCGGTCCAATGCGGAAAACGGAATATCCGACAGTTTGTATTGCACCTGCAAGAATCTTTCGATATGGTTGTAGGCATTGCGATAGGCCCGCAGGCTTCCTATTGTGCGGTTTACTCCCACACGCTTTTCAAAATTGCAGATGAATCGTTTGAAATACCCCAAAAGCGTTTCCTGCCCGCTGGCCATTCCAAGCAGTACACCTTTCACTTCATCGACTGTCACACCGTCACGAACAGCCGACTGCTCCGTGTAGATATTCAATGCCATCGCACGAATCTCATCCAGACGGTTGTTGATTTCCTTTGCCGCCACGCTCTTGCCAGTTGCACGTCCGGAGGTCCAGCGTGACTGTGGCACTTTCATCTTCACACTGAAAGCCGCCTCGGAATACTTTCCGACATTCAACTTTGCCATTACAGGACAGTTGCCGTCAGCATCCGCCTCGCTCTTTTTCAGGTAGAACGATACCTTTACATTTGCCTGATTCATAACTAATTCCTTTGTTTGCAAAATTATTATATGCAGA
>ENA-ORQX01000722-ORQX01000722.1-human-gut-metagenome-genome-assembly--contig:-NODE-722-length-24526-cov-3.321605_pt1 | contig 24526 bp, 20 predicted proteins | sample MGYA00242170_ERZ509124 | MGnify/ENA primary metagenome ERZ509124 (study PRJEB26280, sample SAMEA2338647) | human gut metagenome | biome: human gut; feature: human-associated habitat; material: faeces... | reverse complement strand
GGTGGGGCAGGAGGTTGCACGCCCACTTGTCGCGCGTGTTTGTACCACTATTTGTATCATTACAAATATACAAAAAATCGTGAATATCGGACTATCCTATAAAAGAATAATCCGATATATCACGCACTACATTAAGCTCTTTTACGTCTTGCAAGACCACCGCAAGCAAAACCATTTCTCATGTGATTAGTTACTCCACGAGGCCATAACTTTTCATATAAGCGGGTACTTGCGTAATTATTAACTGCTCCGGCAAGACCTTCAATTCCTTGTAACATTCCTTGTAATCCTTGCGTTCTGACTGCCATTAACTGTTGATTCAAGCCGACAGTTTTGTTATATTCATTAATAGCGTCTTGATACATAATTTGACTATTAGCATTTCGAGCATTAACTCGTTCTTGCCTATTCAAATCATATCTTTGACGTTGATAATCTTTCTTAGCTCCATACAATTTATTTCGAGCAAGTTGAGCATTAATTGCAAGATTTGCTACACTATTTCGAGCAGTTTGAACATTACTTGTGTTATCAGTAATATATCGAGCAGCTCTACGTTCTTGTGTGCCAAGTTCTTGTAATTCCTCACTAATATCATAATCTGTACTATATTGGACAGCATCTACTTTATTACCTTTCGGAACATGAAGTGTAGATTCAAATTCAATAGCCTTTCGATTAGCACGAGTATTAAGAGCGTTACCTACAATTCCAAACAGTGAACTTGCAAGATTCATACCAAGTCCAAATTCATTAAATCCGAACTTAAATGCAGAACCACCGCCAGCACTTGCAGTAGTTTGAATTGGAGGTAAAGTAGTAAGTTTAGGAGCTGAAACTCCTGTAAGACTATAAGGTGAAGCATATCCACCAAAAGGTCTTTTCTTTCTTACCATTCCACCACAACGCATAACCGGAGCATCATTACGAAGTCCTAAAGCAGTAGCATAAAGTTCTTGAGCTTCAAACAAATCTTCTGTTTTAGCATCAATAGCTTCAGATTCACCACGAGCTTTATTCATTCTATAAACTAACTTTTCAATATTACGAACATTTGTTCCAGTTTGTAATTTGTTAGTTTTACTTTTATCTAATGCAGACAAAGATAATGTAATTCCATCAGCAATTTGAATAACTTGAGCTTCTTTTTCACCTTTCATATCAGTAAGTTTCTTTGCGTAATCAGCGAAAGTACGATTTGTTCCGGGAACTTTAATCGTATCACTGAATACTTGACCACCTTCAGGAGTTTCACGAACAACTTCACCAGCATACATTCGACCATTTTTAGCGCCGCCGCCTTCAATTTCCGAATCTCCATATATGATTCCAGTTTCACCAGTAGCAGGATTATATTGTTCATGTGTTTGACCATAAGCAACAACACTATTAGATGAATTAGGAACTACTTGACCGCCGGTGTTTAATTTTCTACGACCAATCATTCCACCTAATTTAGCATAAAATCCTGTACCTTCAGAGTAATTACCAAGATTACTTTGTCGAATAGTTGCAACATCATTTTCAACTTTATTTTGCATATTACCCAAAGTTTGCTGACGTTCCATTTCAGCTTGTTCAGCTAAAAGTTCTTGACGACGACGTTCTTCTTGACGCTTTTTCTTACGTCCAGTAAACAGACCAACGATGCCACCAATTAATGCACCGATACCAGCACCGATAGGGCCAAGCCAAGAACCAGCAGCTGCACCAGTAGCAAGCGCCGCAGTTCCACCAACAGCAGCTCCAATTCCTAATCCAGTTCCAGCTCCACTTAAAGCACTACCACCTACGATACCTTCGCCGTTTGCACTATATTTAGATTCATCAATATCACTGGCTTGAACTCGTGTACCCCATTGAACACTACCGGGGTCATTAATACTTGTTCCACCCCAATAGAATTTTCTACGAGGAGTTCCAACAAGTCCACCGAATTTAGCAGTAATACCACGAGAAGTTAGAACTTCATTATTAATCTTATTTTGCATATTGGCATAAATTGCTGAATCACGAGCCATCAACTGATTTGCCTTTGCAATACCTTGTGCATTCAAATCAATATCACCTTCAGCATAAGCATCATCTAAATATTTAGTTTTTAAGCCAACACCTACTCCATCAAAATAATCTCGATTGTTTTTACCAGCGACAATACTTCGATAAACATTACCAGACATAACGCCACCGAAATCTTTTCGCTTACGTCTTACAAGACCACCACAACGAGCAACTCCACGAGCAGTAACAATTTCATTATTGATTTTGTTCTGCATATTTGCATAGATAAGTTTATCATTAGCAATTAACTTATCTACATAATTCTTAACTGGGATTCCAGTATCATCATTCTTTCCGCTATGATAAAACATATCAATCATAGCATTACCAAAAAATCTATTGCCAGAATCACGAGCCATTCCTAAATAATCAGCAGTAGCATCGTGTGTAGAACGAATACCACCGAAATTATATTTTTTACGATTAGTTTTACTCATATCTTCAACATAATTATCAGGATTATCATCAGTATTAAAATTAGAAAATAATCTATTTCTAATCATATCATAATCATTAGAACTATTATTCTTAAATATTTCTAATTCAGATTTATCTCTTCTTTTATTACCAGTAGTATATTCTTTAATAATACTATCTATATTACGTTCATTAGCACCTTTTAACAATTTCTTATATTGTCTAAAACCAGTTCGACCTACTCGATATGCAAGATTAGACATAAGATTAACAATAGGCTGAGGTAAAGTATTGAAATCATCAATACCATATTTCTCAGAATAAATATCACGAACATCATTGTAGGCTTTCGCCATACGACGATTCAATTCAGCATCAATTTGTTTTCTTGTTGCTTTACCTTTTGCTTTAACAGATTTAGTAAAATCAGAAGTATCATTTAACTTAAAACCGGGACCAATAGTTTTAGCACCACCTTCATATGAAGCATAAGGATAATAATATTTACCATCTTTTGAACGTGAACGAACAGTTTTAAGTTTATTATTTTCTTTAACACGAACAAATTCTTTATCACCAGTCAATTCGTTATCCCAAATATGTTGAGAATACTCATTAATATAACGAGTAACTTGACGAAGACTATCAGGATTAACTTTACGATTAGACATACCATTAAAAGTTTGAGTAACACGACAAGTGGGCGTGCAACCTCCTGTCCCACCGGGGAGCGAGGCCGAAGGCCGAGCCGCACAAGTTGTTACAAATTACCTTTGATTATTACGATTATCAAGAATCCATTCAGAATTAACATCAATAAGTTCCCAAAGTCTGTTATTATCACTATTATTAAACTTCATTATACAATAAACATATTGACAAATGAATTTATTAATATCATACCATTTAGCTTTACGTTTTAGTGCAGATTCATCTACAACTAAATCAGTAATCATAAAAGGTATTTGTTTGTGTATATCATTAACATTATTAAATCTCCAAAGATTTACTTTATTAACACCAGTTGTACCATCATACCAAATATCATTAAATTTAACAAGTTTATAACCAGTACATTGGTCATCATTATGAACCAATATAGCATTAATAGTTTTCTCAAATTCGTTAATAGCAGGTAATAAATTATTAACAATATCAACTCTATCTTTCCAAGCAATATTATTTAATAACTTATTATAACTACTATTGTCGTTAAGAATAAATTTAATATATGATTCTTTAACAAGTTGATTATTATTATCATCTTTTAAGAATCGACCATAATTATTTTTAGATATTGCATAAATGCCATGTTTATCAAACCAGAATAATCCATTTCGATTGGTAATACCTACAATAGGATTATAGTCATGGAATGAAATCCAAGCATTAACAATAGGACTAAAACTAATTGTGAATTGTCTGTTATTAACATTTTGGACTAAATATAAGATATTAGTATCTTCATTAAATGCCCAAATTCTACCATTATTCTTAAACGGATTAATTACATCTTTTACAAGATTACCGTCAAACCATTTAAGAGCATTAAGAGCAGTCATATTACTTACTTTATCTCCATTGATATTAAAGATACGTCTATGAACTGCATCAATAACAAAATAACCAATAACATTAACGTGAGTATCAAAATAACTTTGACAACCTATATAACCACTGGGACTATATGTAACCTCTTGAGGTTCCATATTAAATATATCAGCTGTACCTAAATACGAAGTACCTTCATCAGTATTAGAAAGTGTATCACGAAGTTGTAATAAGTGTAGACCGTATGTCTGTTGAATATAAAGATTTTTATTGTCAGTTTTTAATGCAATAATTTCACCTCGATTAAAAGGCATATCTTTATAATCATCACTTCTAAATAATCGCCAATTAAGATTAGCATTTTCAGCACTCTGTAATTGACTACGAATTATACGATAAGGATGGTCTTGAGTTCCGGGAATTTCTTCAAAATAAGTAAATGTTTCAATACCATTCTCGTTATAAACAGGAGAATAACCTTTACCAACACTACTATTTATGAAATTATCAACTTGATAACTTAATTGATAAAATTCGCGTAATTCATTACCACGTTTACCGTGATATTTAAAAGATTTATCTACATTATTAATACTAAATCGAGCAAGAATATTGAATTTACTTTCAAGAGGAACAGTAAATATCCAACGATAAACAGTAGCGTTACTGTCTAATTCTTTTGCTTGAGCATCACCATAACGGTAATCCGGCGATGGAGCAGTAGCTCGAAGAGTTATATATCCAATAAATGTATCACCAACCAATGGAGTTGTTACATCAGAAGAACCTTTAATATTAATTATATTAGATGCAATTTGAAGTTTCTGATTATTAATATCAGAATAAAGTGTTTCAGAATTATTAATTAAATCAGCAATATATCCTCTTGCCCATAAACCATTTTCTGAACCATTACTAAATCCTTCAAAACCTTTTTCGATGCGATAATAACTATCACCAGCGATATTATTTTGAGAACTAATATTAGCATTAATATATTCAAGTGAAACATCTTTAGCAGCACGAGAAGTATCAATACTAAGATTATTAATATCTGCATCTAAAAACAAAGTTCCATATTTGTTAGATTCTCCGAATCCATTAAAATCTTCACTATTCCATAGAGCATTAAACACTCTTATATCGTCATCGAGTTCCTCATTAATAACAAACTTAAGAACGTCAGTTTCAAAGTATAAAGGTTTAAGTTTGCCTCGAATACTATTTATCTTATTATAAAGATATTCAAACGTATAAAATCTTGCATTATTACCACCAAAAGGATTTTTATAAGTTTGATTCTTACCAAAATTATTAACTTCAGTATCTCGCATTGCGAAACCTTGTGTAACAATTCGAGAATTATTAATATTGTGTTCAACAAAGAAATAAACTATTGAACTAATATATTTATTCATTAAATCTGTTTTACCAGCAAGATTAGCTTTAATATTAATATTAGGACTTAATGCATAAGTAGGATTCCATTCAGAAGAAGTAGAATATAATTGAGTTAACCAATTAAATATCGGAGCAGTTGTTCCATCAACTTTATATCCTAATCGAGCTTCAATTAAAATATATTTAGTTTCTTTTGCATCAAGATTAATTACAAAATTAGTTTTAGTATTAACTGTATTACCAATAAATACGGATTTACTATCCGATGCTAAAAGATTAGATTCAGAAATTTCATAATATCCAGTTTCAACTTCAGATTCTTCTGAATCAATTTGTTTAACTACCGATGTAGCATCATAAACTTTTGTAGTTAAATTTATACCAGCAGGTATCACACGATTTCCACCAAATGTAGGACTACATTCAACACCAATTAATTGACTTGATGTACTCTCACTTGTTATCTCCAATACTACAACTTGATAATCAGAAGGATTAACTCCACCTTCAGAATCTTCAGTTGTATACGGTAATGGAAGACTTGGTAATTTCAGTTTACCTTTTGTTAAAGAACGACCTTTTGTTTTAACTGTTGTATGTCCAGTCGAAACTCCGTATAAAGTAAAATAACGATTACGAGCTATTGTAGGTTTTTCACTACCAACACCAGTTTTAGCAATTTCATCTACTTGTTCAGCAGCATCAATATCAGGTAAACTCTTCCAACTCGGACTTATAATCTTACTAATACTTTCAGATTTATAAGGAATTTTATGAGCATTTTGATTAGTAGAACCTACGGGATATGCTTCAATATCATAATTGTTAGCTTTCCAAGGAATATGATGTATATTTACAAGGTCACCTTTATAATCATAATATCCAGCATAAAGAACATAAACTTCACCACTTTTGAAATAACGTCGAGTACTATTAATATAAGAAGAACTCGGATTCCAACTTAATTGAACATCGAGATTGTTCTCTGTAAATTCTTTAAGTTCATCATCAAGTTTACTATAATCAAGAGTCTTTACATTACCTCGAATAAGTCTATTGTTAAAATTAACAAGAGTATTATCTCGAATATATGATATATTTTTAATAAAAATATCATCAAGACTTATAGTAGATAAATATGAAACATCACTTATAATATGTGTAGTACTTGTGCCACTAATTAAAATATCATCAGTTTCGTATGATAATTGAGCTTCATCAGTAATATAAACAATAGCAAATTTACAATGTTTATATTTAATATCATTGTTTCTAAAACTAATAGTAATATTTTTATTAATTTCAATACCTAACGCATAATCTTCTTCGTAATTACCACAAACAATAAGTGAGGTACTTAAAGGAGAATAGTTAGTATAAGTTCCATCATCAAGACGATATTTAATTGCTATTTGATAAGCACCAGTTTTAAGATTACCACCGTTTTTAACTTCTAATTGAAGTTCGGGGTAAGTAACATTAGGAATAAGATTGAATAAATTAATATCATCAGATACTACATTTATACCGATTGTAGTATCTTCTCCGTTTTTACCATCATAAAATGGATCTGTTAAATTAATGATTCTGGTTTCATTAGCTGAATCATCAGTACCTTCTGTAAATACAACAATTAAATTCTCTTTATAATTATATATATAATCACCATGAATAGGTCTATCAATACTAAATCCAAATGCTCCAGTACTATATAGACAACGTTTTACAGTTGGATTATTATCATTGAGATCAAGATATATAATAGCGTCATTATTTTGTAAATCAGATTTATCTTCTTCATTCCAATGCTCTACAACGCAAAAAAGTACAACACCAACATTAGTTGGAATTGTACCTATAATATTATATTTGTGATTATCGGCATTACTATAAATATAAGGAATGATATGCCGATTTGTCGGATGATTTTCAAGAATATCATCTAATTCACCTATGAAATCAAATCCTCTTTCATTAAAATAACTTTGACCTTTGTTATCAATAGTTATATTTTTAGCATATCGCAAAGATTTATCTTGTGCAATATGAGGTGAATTATCTAAATCAAGACCTAAAACTTTCATAATTTCTATTATTCTAATGTACGAAGAATAGTAGCAATATTCTCTCGACGGTCGTTACTAAATTTGTTACAAGAAACTCGAACTTGTATTCTCATTCTATCGAGTTCTATCGCAGGATTTGTATAAGGATTATTTACTGTAAGACTTACAACTGGATGTTTATAACCTCTTAATAACATTTGTTTAAGAACATAAAGTTTAAGATATTTTTTAAGAGGGCCGTTATTATAAATAAGAGGAACATCCATATTTATAATACTATCATAAACAACCGGTAAAGCTCTATATCTTAAATGAATAGTTCCGTAATCAACATTAGTATGAATCCAGTTATTACTAATATAATAATAAGGTTGCTCTTTATCAACAGGAGCATGATTAAAACTATTATTTTTATCACCGGGACTTGTTATATCTGCATTTGGAATACCGGGATAAGTAGTATATGTCGGAACAGTTGTTACTTTTTCAGTAATAGTATCTTTGTTAAATTCAGCTGAATTTTTAAGAACAGCTTTTTTGTTATTTATAATGACATCAATTGCACCACGAAAATCCCACGGTAATTGACAACGATGGTCATCAAATTCAATATCTTTTTCTACATTAACATAAGCTTGAATGAATTTGAGTTCTTCCAAAGCATTTGCAATCCAAATAGGAAAACGACTTACAAAATCATCACTTTGTATATTATAATCGTTATACATATCTGGAATTAATGTAGCACTACTAATGAATATATTATTATCAATCATAAAGCATTATTTTGTTTAGGAAGATTATTTCGATATAGTTTAATAGCTTCGTCAGGATGATTAAAACAAATTGCAAGAATTTTATTGAAACAATTAAGTCTTCGATTTGTTGCAATTTCATCAACAGTTTTACCTTTCATTGCAAAAGGTGTTCTGTCAATAGTTTTTTCACCATTCTCGTAAGCACTACTTGTGTGACCAAATTTGAATTTGTAATAAACACTTTGCGGTATTCGACCTTTAACTTTATGATATACAGCTTTTATGCACCAGTCATAATCATAATATATGAAATAAGGAATACCATTTGGATTATCAGCAGTTCGTATATTAATACCTTGTTCTAACAATTTCTTTTTTAAGTCTTTTGTAGCACCCCAATCGACAACACTACATACATCACCGGGCATCGTCTTTTTATAATAAACATAAACGTAACCTACGGAACTACCAAAAGAATAATTATTACCTTTGCATAGTAAATTAGCTATCTCATTATTAACTTCATCTTGCATATAAGTATACATTTCAGAAGGTAATTCTTTAAGAGCAGCAAGAGTTTCTATATCATCATCAAGTTTATCAAGACGTTCATAAACTAAGTAATTATAACTACGAATATAACTCATTAGTTTAGTACCAAGTAGAACATCTTGTTTCTTATTAAAATAAATCTTACTACGATTATCAATATCGAATACTACCGAAACATCAACACCAGCTTCTTGATATTTAGCAAGATTATCTTTGATATTATAAATACAATCATTGCGTCGTTCATAAGCAAGATGTAATTGTTTAATTAAAGAATTAAGTTGTATTTGAACTTCTTTAACGAAATCTCTCCAATAATATTCGTTATCAACCATAATGATAGAAACCTAATGTTAATCTTGAACATTACCACGTTGAGCAATAATAGGATTATTATTATTTGTTTTAATATCCAAATCTTGAGGATAAATACCAAATTCAGTTTTAAGTATTTCTTGAATTATACTTTCAAGCATATCATTAGGTAAAGGTAATTCAATATCTTGACCATCTTCATTCTTAAAGAACGAAAGAACTTCATCAGGATTTTCAAATATACCTGTAATCATTACTTCATTAATTGGTCGTCTATCATCAATATCTTTTGTACCAACTTTTTCAGCAATAATTATATGACCGTTTAATATAATATAAGCTCGTGGATATCCGGTGGGAGAGCAGGTTGGATGCCCACTTTGACGCAGTTTAAGAGATGTAATAGAACTCTCATACATATATCCATTACCAACAGTATCACCTACAAACGCAAAAGGCGCATCACTTTGTATGCGCACGGGTGTAGGAACTTTGTACTTTGTTCCTAACAATCTAATTTTATTAGCAACTCGATATTCAGTAGGAAGAATATCACTATATTTTAACTCTTCAACAGGAGCAATAAAGGTAAGTTTAAGAATATCATCTATTCCATTTTTCTCAACGCTTTGTCGAATACGATTTGCAAACATAGTTTTAATCATATCCTTAACACGTTCTTTAAGTTCGTGATTATTAGGTTGATTAACCATGTTTGCAATACGAGCTGCATATTGATTAAGTGTTCCCATATCTTACTTATTTAGATTCAAAAGATTAGCAATAGTATTTTGTTTTTTCCAAATATATTTTTCATCATCAGGATTAAATCCTTCTACGATATTATATTCAAGAGAAATAAAACCAATAGGTGTTTCTTTAATAGGGTCTTTAATAAGAAAAGTATAAGCAGACTTCATACCTCTACTTTCAAGTTCATCTTTATAACATCTGTCTTGAAACTTATATTTACTAACATCATTACAATAATGACGATTTCTAACAAGAAGATTGTGAAATAAATAAGGAAAATTATTAACAAGAACATCCTTAAAAGATTTCTTATAAGATACTACACAACAATCATAATCTTCACCAACAACAGTGTATTTATCCATTTCTACACCATTAATGAAATGACTGCCATTATGAAAATAAGCAATATAAACAGCATTAGCGTGAACAGTATCTCGAATAGAAGCACATATCTTATCAAGTTCTATATAACAATTACTTTTTTCAATAGTAAGTTTTTGTTCTTTACGTTTAGGAAATAACCATTCTTTTAGATAAATACCAGCAATCGTACTTATGGATGTTATTATAGCTACTATAATAGCTGTATAATCGAACATAGATAGGCGTATAAGAGGATTAATATTAATAGGTATATTATATTGGGCTACTAACAAATATACGTTAAAATAGTCGATTTCCCACCATATTCACTATAAAAAAGAGGTGCTACATTAGTAACACCTCTCACCATTTCAATTCAATCTTTAACAATATAAATTGTTATATTACTAACAATTTATTTCTTTACTTTCTTACCAGTGGTCTTTTTACCACCTTTCTTTCCACCACATGCCATAGTAGTAATCATCTTAATTAATTAATGATTTTGTTTATAATCAGCACCAATCTTTTTTAGAATAGGTTTGAATATCCAACTCCAAGCAACTGGTGCAAGAATAGCAGAATTAATAAGAATTGTAGTATTCTCATATCCACCTGCTACATATCCTGCGGCAATAGCAAAACAACTAATTAGCATAACCAGTCGTTTAGTCCATGTGCCAACAGATTTATCACCATTAATATCATCTATTGCTTTAATAAGTATGTATGTTAAAACATTCACACAAAGCATAAATGATAAATCGAAATGAGTACTGAATAACTCAACAAAAGGTTCTACGAGTTGTTCCATTTACCATTCATCAATTTCATCGACCACCATATTTCTTATTTGGAATATATTTTAAGAAACTAAAAGGAAACAATTTCTTTCTAAAATCTTTATCAAATTCTAAACTTCTTGCTTCACCTTCAAAACAAATATCTTTATAAGCTCTGTTATAAGGAGGTAATATAATTTCAACTATCCAACTAACAACATAAGCTAATAAAGGAATTGCAGGAGTAGCAAGTAATCCCCACCAAGAATAATTTGTAGTAAGACTTAATATGATACTAACCAACAAACCTACAATAAAAAGAGTAATTTGTTGATAACTATGAACAATTTCATGTCGTTCAACAGTTTCAGTAATTTTATCTTTGTATTCAGTTCGTATGATTAACCACCATAATACTGTCATACATAAATATCCTTTAAATGGTAGGAATTTACAATAGACTTTTTTCATAATTTAATATATTTAGCAATTAACGTTTTTCCATATAATAGTTTTTAATATTATTACATCTTGTAACTACCAGGTTATTAGTAGTAGTTATAGTACCATAAGATTTATTAAGTAATGATATAAGAGCATTCCAATCAATTAAAAATGAATTCTCATCAGCAATATTTTTAATATAATATGGACCGTCTATTGTAAATCTTTCATTATCATTAATAATAACCATTAATTCAATTGGTAATGTTTTTGAATTTCCTTCAACATTGATATCAGCTAAATTAAATACAAATGTACTAAATGTACCATTTATATTAGTACATATATTTAATATGTTATGATTAAAATTATCTTTTTCAAATGGTTTAAATTCCCAATCACTAACCTCTGTTATAATTTCATCATCAGTAGAATTATCACAATCTAAACCATGCATAACGAAATTATCAATATTTAATTTATTAGGAATACAATATCTCAATGTTGCTTGTGCATTATTTAAACTTGTAGCTCTTGTACTTGTTCTATTAAGAATAAATAAAGGGAATGAAGAAGCATTATCATTATTATTATGTGTAGAAAAAATAAACATAGTAATAACGTTAGTACTAACGATTTTACTTACAGTTCTAACACCTTGAATATAAGGATTCTCTTCTCCATTACCAAAAAATAAATTTTGATTACCACGATCCTCAGTATTTCGAGAAGGAATATTTATAAAAGAATTAATTAACTCACCAAATTGAGCTTGTGTAGGTATTTTACCTGTTTCAAAATATTGTTTAAGCTGACTTTTAGTTGCCATAATTTAATTGTATTAATGCCGATTAACACAATTAATTAATCGACATGGTTAAACTTGTTTACATCTATTAGTTAAAAAATTTGTTAAAGGACTATTATCAGAACTAATCGTATTATTTACAATAGCGTTTTTAAGTTTATTCCAATCAGCTTGTGTTAATGAATCCCAGGCTTTAACTATATATAAAGTTGGAGATTTACTATCTAATAGTTGAATAGTGGTACAACGGATTAGTTGATTTTGATAAACACGATTAATAACATAGTATTGCTCATTATTAATACTAACAATATAAGGTTCGAGAACTTTTTGTTCTTTTAATGGTATAGAAACCCAATCACGACCTTCAAGTATTTCTTTAAGTATATCAGAATCATTAATAGCACTAAGTACAAATTGTTCCGTTTGATCACCATAAGATGCTTGAAATAAGAAAGCTTCATCACCTATATCTGTTGTATAACTTCTAAAAGCTACGGGTATGGTGAACTGTTCTGCATCGATATCCTTTATAGCAATAATAGCTATATAAGTACAACATTCACTACCATCAGTAATAATTCTAATACCATTTAAATAAGGTTTAGCAGGATCAGTTAAATCAATATCCCCTCCACCTTCGTCATTAGGAATTTTATCTATAAGCTTTTCAAAATCCCTTTGAGTCGGAATAGCACCAGTTTTAAATAGTGCTTTAATTTGAGCTAATGCCATATTTGATTAATTAAGATTAGTAACAATACGTTTAATTTTAGCAAACAAACTTTCAGATTTAGTTTCTGTTGCAACTTCAGCAGGTTCTTCTGATAAAGTTTGAATATCATTAGAACGAGTATTTGGTGTACGACCAACTTGGAAAATATAATGGTCAACACCATCACCTTCTATTTGCATATAACCAATACCATCAGGCCCAGCTAATTGAGTAATAGTAACAGATTTAGAAGTAGCTCCTTCTTTTGATGCTGTTACTGTACAACTTCGAGCTCCAACATTATTCTTTGAAGCTGTAACAGTATTTCCACTTAATGTAAATCCAGTACCACTAATTGCTAACGGTGGAGTTGCAGATTCAATGGTAATTGCTCCCATAGAACCAGATGTATATAAAGGAGTTTTAAGTCTCGTACAACGTGCGTTAATAGTAGAAGTTCCACCTGATGCAGCAATAGTTGTAGGATTTGCTGTAATACCAATATTCCAACTACCGTAATTATAGGATTCAATCTTGTTAGCTTCTTGATAAATATACATTGTTGCACCTGCAGATTCACCATTAGCCGACCAAATAACAGGTTGACTCTTTATAGTAGTTTGAGAAGAAACAGTGGTTCCTTTTGAAGATGCAGTAGCTTCAATAGAAGCAATACTCGGTGAAACATTATTTGTTCCACTTGAAGCATTTTCAGTTGTAACATCTTTTGTAGAACCAGAATCATATTGGTAAGTAGTAATAGTAGCAGACTTGTTCCAACTTTGAGTACCATTTCCAGCTGTAGCAGTAGCAGAACCACCACTTGCAGGAATAATACCATTTATTACTGTACCAGCTATTACATCACCATATGTATAAATACCACCAGAAGTAGATTTAACAGTTTTACTGTTTGTTATACTCTTAGAAGCCGTAGCTGATTTAGAACTATCTCCGTCATTTACAGCTTTTATAGTAATAGTATCAGTAGTTTCATTAGTTCCCATACTACTATGAGTAATCGTATTTCCAGATAAACTGAATCTACTATTACCATTAACAGTCATAGAAATTGATAAACTACCACCAACGCTTCGTGTTTGATTTGGGCCAGTAGCACCCGAACTATACAAAGTATTATAAGTTTCAGTATTAGTAACAGAAGCACTTACAGTTGCAGAACCACCAGCTGCTGTCAAACCACTACCGATACTTACAGTAGGAGTTCCATAAGCAGTAATTCGAGGATTGTAATTACTATTAGTTACTTTATTTTCAGCTTGATAAATATCAACAGTTTTCTTGGCAGTTACACTACCTTCACCAGTATAAGTTACAGTAACTTGTCCAACCTTAGTTCTTGCCTTAACTGTGGTTCCAAGAGAAGAAACTGTAATTTCACTTGTTTTTGAATAAGTAACTGTACCAGCACGAGTCGAACCAGATGTATAACTAATTGTTTGCGACATATTAGAAATACTGGTCGAAGAAGTTCCGCCACTTGCAGGAATATCAGATGCTAAAACAGAACCACCTGTTAAAACACCATAAAAAGCCTCATTGGCTTCTTGATAAATAGTAATAGTTGATGATACTCTTTGACCATCAAATGTATTTGAATATTTACCAGTTACAACAATACTTCTCCTACTACCAACAGTTGTAGTTCGATTGCTTGCAGTAACCTTAGTACTAGATATAGAAAATCCAGTAGCACTTCCTGATAGAACTGGTGTAACATTATCTGTACTAACTAAATTACCATTACGATATGTTTTAAGTACAGCTGTAATAGTTGCAGTTCCACCTTTTGCGGCAATTTTAGTATTATCACTATTTAACGTTAAATCATATGTATAAGTAGATGCTTCTTGTTCAACAGTAAGAATAACTTGTTTACTGGAATCTTTTTTACACTTTCCAATAAACTTCATACTTCTTTTAGAAGTACCCTTTTGAACAGGTGATGAAATTTTAACAGTCTGATTTCCTTGAAAAGAGGGAGATTCAATATTAATTGAATCTCCACTCCCGTCATTCCATTTATTAGTGATAACACTCATAAATGATTAATTAATTTATTTAGCGGGTTCGAATGTCCATTCGTCATTAGACAGAACACTCAGAGTCTGCTCACCACCACCCTTCGGAATAGTAACAGTTGCGGTAGTTGTACCCTGCGAATTAAGATACAGATAGCTGTCACCAAGAGCCTGAGTAATAGTAATAGTTTTAACAACACTCGCACCTTCACCCTTGATTTCAAGAGTTGCAGAACGAGCTTTAATAGTTTCATTCTTCGGTACAACAATAGTAGCATCATAAGTGTATTCTCCAGTAGAACCGGGGTCACCAGTAATAGCAGTACCAGAAGTAGCTGTTGTACTACCATTAACTTTAAATGATGTTACATTTGCAATACCGAAGTTAGTTTTCCATGTAAACGTAAGAAGTTTCGAGTTAGACTTACCAGTTACATGAATTGTTTCACCACCTTTAGCAACATTAATAGTTAAACCATCGGGAGTAATAAATTCGTCAGCAGCCTTTTCAAGAACCGTGACTGTAACTGCGTTAGTCTTTCCGACAATCTTACCGGGAACTTGAGTGCTTCTATCGGCACGACCAGTATAAGGACTCACAGAATTAATCTTAATCTGTGCATTTCCAGTACCAGTTTTAGGAACCCATGATAAATAACTCGGAATAGTTGCCATTTGTTTTTTTTTGGTCGATTAACTATAATAACAAACTAATTACCAAATTCCCATTCAGCTGTATCACTTGCGAAAACAGTTATGGTATCATGATAATTATTATCTTTATTTAGAATAACAAGAGTTTTATCAACAGCTAATTCTACAACAGGTTCATCTATTGGCCAAACTTTTTTACCATTAAGCCACATATCAAGAACCTGCCGACGATTACCATTAAGCATTACGACAGCTTCCGTAGCTCGTTCAAGAAGATTAAGTTGTGCCATAGTTGTAGAATTTTATTAACTTTGTGGTGTTTCAAGAGCAGTCACACGACTTTCCAAAGAAGTATAATTACTCTCTAATGTACTTACTTTACCACTTAAAGTAGTAATAGTTTCTTGTAATGTATTAACAGTACTTTCAAGAGTTTCTACTTTTGTTTGTAATTGTTGAACAGTTGAAGATTCAGCCTTAGTGGCTAAACCTTCAACTACAAAAGTAATTAACTTCTGAAAAGCACCAGTTTTCGGAGGCCAGTTTAAGGCACAAAATACTTTACGAATTACTGATTCTTTCATATCATTAAACCGTTAATTAGATTTGACATTACCAACCCTAAATATAGGATGTTTAGTACCGTCACCTTCGATTTGCATATAATCAATACCGTCCTCAAAACGAAGAGTAACAGGTACGATTAAAGATTCATCACTTTCAGTTTGAAGAGTAACATCAATTTCTTCAGTAATAAATCCAGTAGCAACAAATTTGACTTTAATAACAGTTCCCGGTATAGCAGTATAGTTAAATCCGATACTTATTGCAACAGTTCGTAAATCTTGAGGCATCCATTCACCATCAACTAATACAGAAGCAGCAGTAACTGTTTCAACTGGTACGTTCTTTTCAGTAACAGCGAATACAAAATATTCCTTAGTTGTAGGTTGAGGAGGAGTTTCCTCTGTCATTACGACTTTAACATCAATCGGTTCTGTACTACCATCTTCTAAAACAATATCTTTTTCAGTATCGTTGTATCCGGTAGCAGTAAACTTAACACGAATAGAAGTTCCGGGTTCACCATTATAAGTAAATCCCATTGCTCCACCTTGCAAAGTTTGTTCAACCCAATTATTATTATTCCATAAATAACCATGAACATCGGTTGTGATATTAACAGATTTTTCGGTTACAGCATGAATATAATATTGTTTAGTAGTAGGTTCAGGCGGAACCTCTTCAAGTACAATAGTAACACTATGTTCACCAGTAGAATTAATTGTACCAGTTCCAGTGTTAGTTATATAACCAGTTTTAGAAGCTCGGAAATCAACACTTGTTCCAACTGGAGCTGTAACAGCCTCAGATTTACCAGCAGTCGATTCATCATTATTGAGAGGTTTCCAATCACTTTCAGTACTGAGTTTATACTCAAACGTAACACCGTCTAAAGCAGTAGATTCAGTATTTACAGCAGTTGCATAGATAGTACCAGATTGAACTGGAACTTTATCCATTTCAACAGTAACTTCTGCGGTAGGAATTGCATAAGTTACCAGTTGTTCAACCTCTATATAACCCGACGAAACAAACCTCAAAATTCGGCTCGTATTGACATCTCCAGTGAGTTGTAGTGGCGTATCTTTTGTGACTTGACCTAATATACCACCCGTGTCCTTATCATAGACGTATGCGGCTATTTTGGCCTTTGTTTCGCTATCGACCACCGTAAGACTTACAACACCTTGTTCAACTGGTAGAGCTGTAAGAGTAATATCACGAATTATATTCTCATCTAATGTAATACGCTCTTCATAAGTTTCATATCCACTTGCACTAATCTGAATCAAAATATCACGCGGGTCATAAGTTTCATATGTAAGAGTACCAGTACCTTGAGCAATAACTACATTAGAAGGTTTATCAGTAAATATAATTAAAGCATTATCAGGAGTTGCATTTACAGTTAATGTTTTTTTAGTTTTAGGTGTAAGAACAACGTTAATTGTCGTATCTTCAACACCTACATCGACATAAACATCTTTTGTAATGTAATTCTCTTTTTCTACAATATAATGTAAACGACTTTGAATTAAACATTCAAGACTTGCGCTTCCAACACCTGCCGATTCTTTACCTTCCGAATTAATCATTCGTATAGTAGAATCAACCGGAACAGCTTCAATCTTAATTGTTATATAATCTTCCTCATTTCGAGGAATACGAATCCAAAGTGTACCATCTTCAAACGTAGTAGGAATCTCGCTTGTAACTTCAATTTGATTAATACTGTTGCTACGAACATGATTATTGTGTTCTACAACAATACCATAAATCTCATTAATAGCATCTACAATACGTTTATTATCAGTAATAAGTTCTTCAGAAGTTTTATCTTGCTTATTAATAAGCAAACCTTGAAGTTCTTGAGCTTTTTGTTTTAATTTTTCAATATCACTTGCGGCTGTTGGTAAACCAACTTGTGCGGCAGTAACTCTATGAGGATTATCATAATTACGAATATGAGCATTGAAATTATCTTTGTCATTCTCGTAATCTTCTTTATCAAGTTTCTTATTTATAGCAGCCCAAACATCTTGAAACTTCTTATTAACTTCTGTAACATGATTGTTAATCCAAACATTCAACTGTTTGAACCAGCCTTTAATCCTATTTTCAAGAGCATCAATGTACTCTTTTTGAGGTCGAGATACAGGTTTATCCATATCGGCAGTGTTATCAACATTGCCAAGACCAACTTGTTCTTTTGTTACCTCATGAGGATTAAACTTATTATTAATATGTTCAAATAAAAGTTTTGTAAGTTGTTCAACAGGATTTAAGTCCTCAGCTGTAAGCTCACGAACATATACTTGAACATCAAGAATCTCATTAACAGCATCATTAAAATCAAAATTGGTCTTTACATTCGTTCGATAAATCCACCAAGATTTACCTTCATGAACATAAATACCAGTAAGAGTAAATATCTGATTACTTATGATACCTTGTACTGTAATTGTATGTATAGAACGAACAATCGGTACAAGTATATAAAGATATTGTTGAGTTGATTTAACCCACGGAACTTTATATTCATAATGTCCTACATCAATATTTCGAGATTCAAACTCTGTAATCTTTGCAGAACTAATATCAGATTTTTCAGTTAGCTTAAATAGAGCACTATTATCGTAAGCAGTTACATTAGTTAAGTCTATTTCAATCCTCTCTTTTGTCCTATATAAATATAGGTGGCCGTTCTTTCGATAGTACATATATAATGTAGGAACTGTTTTAACACCAGCACCTTCACCATCTACTGTACCAATATATTCTCCGGTTTGGCCATTATAAACACTCGGATATACACCATCTTCAAGTACACCGAGCGCTACAACATTTCGAAGATTAATTACTGCCATACCAAGAACAATAACGAAATAAATACTCCAACTACAAAGTTAATAATAATAGGATGAATTTTAAGACCAGTTACTGTTTTCTTTCTTGCAGCTTGAATACCACAAGTAATGATTTGATAAGCTAATGTAATCCATAAACTCATAAACCAAGTAGCAACAGTAGCCTTAAATAAAATACCTACGACAGTAGCAATGACGAAACCAATAATAATATCGTCTTTATGTTCTGAATAATAACCACTTAAAAAAGTAGTTATTTTATTCCATATTTTCTTTATCATAATACTAATCGTATTTATTGTTATATGACGATTAATAATAATAATGGTGCAACTTGTATGGCTCGCTCCCCGGTGGGGCAGGAGGTTGCACGCCCACTTGTCACATAACATTAGCATCATTAAGAGAATAACTCCTAACACCACAATTAATAGCATTAGGAGTTATCCTTGTGGTTACATTTTTAACAAATCAATTTCTTACTTAATAAGTGCCAATACCGTTTCGAGTGCAGTAATTGCAGTACTCTTAGTATTGTCAATAGCAATAAATTGAGTAACCTGTAAACCCTCTGTATGTAAATTAAAGGGATGTGTGAAATCAGCACGAGAAGTAATTACATAAGTGTCATACATAACACCCTCGATAGCTGTAAAAATATCACCATAAACACGGTCATATTCCTTGAAATTAGGATTATAACCTACACCGGCAACATCTGCTTCTTTCTCAAGTTTAGCAACTTGGTTATAAGTACCAACCGGAGTTTGATTCTCAGCACCCTCTTCAAGCGTAGCACGAAGAATACCATCAAACGTCACATAATACTCAAAACCTGCGGCGCCAGTGAACGTAACACTTGCTTCGGTAAAATCATCAATCGTGATGCTATCAGCACCAAAGCGAGCATTAATCTTAGTCAAAGTCTTTTCAACCTCAACTTTCAGACGAGCAATAATATCTGCACTTGCTTCATCAATTCCGTTGATAGTTACGCTGGCATTGTAAACTTCCAGAGGATAACCACCAAACGAATTAATAGGCTTACACGAGATAATAACCTCAGCATCGAAACCTTGATAACCAATACCACGATTAGCTACAAGATTTGTAAACTTATAAGTTTTACCAGCAGGAGCAAGATACTTTTCCTTATGTTGCTTCGACCACTTAGGATTAATCCAAACGCCGCGTTTAACCTTGCCATCACCAAGACCAAGAACAAACTGCAACATTTCGTCATCCTTGACATCCGAAGCAGCTGCAACGACTTTACCAGCCGAATTAAGAAGAACAGCTTGTCCGCGAGTCAGCTTGCTAACATCGTTATTAGCAAGTGTTGTCAGAAAATCATTTGCGACAATTACACTTTTCATTTTCTATTCTAAATTTGATTGTTGTTTAACAGCACTAAAACTGTCATCTTTAAGAACAAGAAGAATATCGCTAACTACACTATCTATAAAATCAGGTGTAACTTCCATATCTGACATTTGGTTAATATCAATGTTAAAAAGACGTGGCTTCTTAATATATGAAATCTTAACCGCATCAACACAAAAATCATCACCGTAATAAACAAACAACCTATCATCAACAAGTTCACTTATTGGATTAAGATGTCTATTTTTATTACCATAGAAGTTGTTTAGAGTAGCTCGAATATTTTCGGTAGCAATTAAATCATTTTCAGAAAACTTATTTCCTACATTTACGAACTCATCATAAGTAGTATTGTAAGTAATAACAGGAATGTCTGTATTATTAACTTTTAATGCAATTTCATCTTTTACATTAGAAGTAATAATAATACAATCTTTATAATAACGACCAATTAGATTCTCCCAATAAACATTATATTCATTAGAAAGAGTTTGACGTAATCTATCACAAGTTAAACCTGCAATTTCATACAAATCAATCTTATCTGAATCACTATCATAAAGAGAAAGAATATCTGAAATATCAATCTCATTCCCATTAACAATAATTTGTCCATTAAATTCATCACCAGTTAAGGCAATTTTAGACAAATCTATTAGATGATAATACAAATTCTTAACTTCATCATCAGGATAAACTTCATGTAAATTCTCAACAAGTCGAGCTTTACCATAAGTTAATCGAGAAGTAGAAGAAATAAGTTTTAAATAATCACCCGGAAGAATAACGAAAGCTCTATTTGGATAATCCGCATCTTGCTTGTTACGTTTAAGTTTAAGCCACGGAGTTTCACGCTTTAATGATTGAATATCATCTACACGTTTTTTACTATCTTCAAGACCTTCACCTTTATAATTAGTTTTCCTATTTGATTTAGTTTGTATATATTTAACGGCAGCTCGATTCAGCATCATATCAATAAACTGAGGAGCAATACTCCGATGTCTATTAGATGTTATCTGCTGTATTCGTTGCTCTATTTCGATGTGTAACTCTTTTACCGTTTCATACATGACTAACCTTTCAAACTACGATACTTCGCATTCCACTCGGCAACAATACCTTTGTTGTTATCATTCGAGAAATACGAGATAGCATCATTAATATTATTACCAATAACATTTTCCGGATTAGAAGCATCGACAATGATAGAACTATTCGGAAGTTGTCGAATAATATTCATCCAAAGATAAATAGTAATCTTAGCTTTCATCTCCAGATGTTTATCATCAACAATACTAATAAACTTCTGCGGGTCACTGTCAATAAGTTCAAGAAGAACAGATTGCTTATCATCGGCAGTCATTGCCATAAATTCTGAATAATCACCTACGCTACCTGTCGATACAACAACGTTGTCGATAAGTGCGCTATTCGGATTATTAATAAGTTCTGTATATTTCTTGAGAGCATCAGTGCGAAGTTTCGTCCGAGCAGCTTTGAGTGCTTTACGCTCACTATCCGAAGTAAGATAAAATTGAATATTGACGCTCTTATTAATATCTTCAACCTTATTAGCAACTTTACTACTTAAAAGGCAATATCTCCAACTAATATAATCGGGAATATTAACAAAAGTAACATACTTATAAAGTTCCGTTTCATCAAGTTCCTTAATCCGTTTCAGAACAATAGATTCAAGTTCCGAACCAGTTTCATTCTTAATCTTATCAGCTTTTTTAAGTTTACCGATAAGTTCGTCGATATTACTTTTCAGAGCAGGATTACCTAAATCTAAAACGTATGAAGTATCGAACTCTAAGCCATGAACAGGAATCTCAAGAAGAAAATCATTTAAGTATGTAGTGATTCGTTCTTGCCAAGAACTATCAATAGGAGATACACCAACAACAGTAGGAAGAAGAACTCGCATTTCCTCACTACGGCTCAGCAGTTCATTAACAGGACGAATAGCAGAACCAAGACGAAGAAAGTCAGTTTTGAAAGCATCTTTATTCCGAAGTTCAAAAGAAGAAGGATTGTTCCTCCATTCAATACGAACTGAACGATTAACTTTAATCATATTTTTAACATTTTAAGTTATTCAATCTTTTATATGTTAATGAGTAGTAATAACCTTTCGATTATTACTACTCAAATTGGGTGTTTAGTTCAGAGCTAAATCAAGCCAGAACGAAGTAGTAGGATTATCAATATTGATACCCTGCGAACCAAGAACTTCATAAGAAGCAATATCCTTCGTATCCGACAGTTGAGTACCACTTGCAAGTCCCCACGAAGCAGGCAGTTCAGCCATACCTTTATAGACACCTACTTTATACTCACGACCCTCTTCACAAACAAACTTAATATTACGCTCACCATTCGAACCCATAGTATGGTCAAGGAATACAGCACTATAAGAAGTAATAGGCAGACCTTGATACATATTACCGGCTTCACGGTCACGACGAGCACGAATACCGTGGTCAAACATATCAACAATCTTGACAGTAAGAATCTTACCATTAAACATCTTATAACGGTTAAAATACTTACCATAAGACATCATTTCACCATCGCTCTTAATCTCGTTATCACCAAGAGTTACAAAGTAATTCTTAAGACGAGCATCATAGTAAATAGCATCATTGAACATTCGTGCAAAACCTTTACCGCAATAAAGAACAAGTTCCTCAACGGTAGAATCAATACGATTGTCAAAGATACGAGTAATGATACGGTCGAAACGATTAAGTGTCAGAACAGAATACGTTTCATAATTACCAACGGCCTTGAGAATATCAAGAACACCAGCACCACGAGGAATTGCCTCACCAGTCTTTTCATCCTTTAAGTGGATAATACCATTCGAATCGCGGTTGTACTCCGAGAACCACAAGTCCTCTTCGAGCATCTCGCGTCGCATGATTTCCCACATCTTCATTTCGTAAGGCATCCACAGACTACGTTCACCACCAGATGCAGTATCAAAGGCAATATTAACAACCTTATTACCCATGTTACCAGCAATCTCTTTCGAGAAACGGTAGTAACCATACTGGTTGGTTGCCTTGCTGAACGATTGGTTGTTCGAGCGGTTTCCGTCAGACTTGCTACCCGGAATAGTCGAAGCACCTAATGCCCAAATAGCACCACTAATGAAGTCTTTTGCAACAGCATCAGCCGAGATAGGAGCACCTGACATATTGGTAAAACGATAAACGTATCCACCAGTCGAAGTAGCAATACCCTCATTCTGAATACGCCATTGCATACCCGAAGGAGCAATAGCCGTGTGCTGATAAATAAACCAATTATCCTCCATTTCAACCTCAACAGTTCCGTAAGGCTGAATAGCACTTTTATCAGATACCAGCTTTTTCAGACGAGAAGTAACACGCTGACGAGGAGCAATTTCCCAAGTATATTGAGTATCACCACCATTCAGCTTAACTTTTGTTGTAACAGCACCCTGACCCTCAGTAAGAGTAAGAAGAGGATACTTGTCACTATCCTTACCCCAAAGATAAGTAAGATTACGATTAAGTTTAACAGGGTCAATCAAATCAAAATTCAGAAGCATATTAGCATCTGTATATTGATTCGAGTCAAATTTTACAGTTCCAATTTCACGCATTGTAAATTAGATTTTTGGTTAAGTTATTATTATAAGGCAAGAACATTTGCTTTATTTAATAGGTAAAACAATTTTATCATCCTTTGCAATCTTATGAACCTTAGGATTACCATTGTTTTTACCAGTCTTACTTGCTAATGAACGAAGACGTTTAACTTCTTTTTTAGCAAGTTCAGCTTTAATCAGTTGGTCAACTCCACCATCAAGATTCATAATAAATCGCATAGCCAATTCAGCAGGATTAGAAAGACGATTAATCTCATCAATCTGTGCTTGACTATAAACCATTCCATTAATCTCTTGAACAGGACGAGAGAAGTAATCAAATAACTCTTGACGAGAAATAAGTTTCTCACCATCAGTTGTCTTAATTCTCAGACCTTCTTT
>ENA-ORQX01000710-ORQX01000710.1-human-gut-metagenome-genome-assembly--contig:-NODE-710-length-24799-cov-11.043445_pt1 | contig 24799 bp, 20 predicted proteins | sample MGYA00242170_ERZ509124 | MGnify/ENA primary metagenome ERZ509124 (study PRJEB26280, sample SAMEA2338647) | human gut metagenome | biome: human gut; feature: human-associated habitat; material: faeces... | reverse complement strand
TTCGTGGAAAGAAGAACAAAGAAAGCAATATCTATAAGATTGGTAAGTTTACTTTTGACACTCAGAAGCAAATTCTGGCTACGGAAGGCAAACAAACTAAGTTGACTACGAAAGAATCTGAATTGCTAGGCTTGCTTTGCGCACATGCAAATGAGATTCTGCAACGTGACTTTGCTTTGAAAACAATTTGGATTGACGATAACTATTTCAATGCACGTAGTATGGACGTGTATATTACGAAATTGCGTAAGCACTTGAAAGAAGATGATTCTATTGAGATTATCAATATTCACGGAAAGGGTTACAAGTTAATTACACCGGAGGTTGAATCTTAATGAAAAGACATCCGATAGCTGGAAATAAAAAATCCCGGAAACATTCGTTTTCGGGATTTTTTATTGATTTCTACGAAATTAATCAGCGATCTTCTTATTAATAACGATATAAGAAATGAGTCCCAGTACTACCAGTACTACTGAGGTACCCAGAATGGCGTTGTTGTTTACATTGCCTGTAAATGAACAAGCCAGTAGGATAACTACTCCGATCAAGATTAATATCAATCCTAAGTTCTTTAATAAGCCTTTCATGTGTGTGTATTTTAATAGATTATTATATTCCAGTCACAAATTAAAGCATAATTCTTTAACGGGCGAAATTATTTGGATAAAAAATCCATTATAAAGACAGGATTTAGTGGATTTTATGAATTGTGTGGTTGTTTTACAGTTTAATCTTTCGTGTTGAAGAATACCTTTTTCAACACTTCCTGCCCGATACTCAGTTCTTCGAGGGTGATACCATGGAGTGCCTCTTTCAGTGTTTGCCCTGCTATGATACGCGCCTTTTCTTCCAACTCCTTCCCGTCTTTGGTCAGGTGGATCAGGTTGGTACGACGGTCTTTTTTATCGGAAATGCGCACGACAAGGTGTTGGCGTTCCATATTATCTATCAAGCGGGTCATACTGGGTTTGTCTTTAAAAGTTGCATTACACAACTCTTGTTGGGTAACACCGTCTTTTTCCCATAGAAAAATAAGCACTGTCCACTGTTCCGGACTGATTTCCAATCCGTTCTGACGGAAGTTACGGTATAGTTTCCGATTGATTGCTGCGGAAACTTTGCCATTCAGTATGGCGAATATAAGCCGGATATCAAAGTTAAATTGCTCTATCATGAAATTATTGTTTAAACAACTTTGCAAAGGTAAGCCACTTATCGGATAATTCCTACATTCGGATATAAAAAAAGATTAAATGTTTGTAGTTCAAAATAAATTGTCTAACTTTGCACCCGCATTTAAAATCAAATAATTTATTTATTTAATTAAACGAAGTATGAATCAATACGAAACCGTTTTCATTTTAACTCCCGTTTTATCTGATGTTCAGATGAAGGAAGCGGTAGAAAAATTCAAAGGCGTTCTTCAAGCTGAAGGTGCTGAGATTATTAATGAAGAAAACTGGGGACTGAAGAAATTGGCTTACCCAATTCAGAAAAAGTCTACAGGTTTTTATCAACTGATTGAGTTCAATGCAGATCCTACTGTAATTGACAAGCTGGAAATTAATTTCCGTCGTGATGAACGCGTAATCCGTTTCTTGACTTTCAAGATGGATAAGTATGCTGCTGAATACGCTGCAAAAAGAAGAAGTGTTAAATCAAACAAAAAGGAGGATTAATCATGGCACAACAAGTTCAATCAGAAATCAGATATTTAACTCCGCCGTCAGTAGACGTTAAGAAGAAAAAGTACTGCCGTTTCAAAAAGAGTGGTATTAAGTATATCGACTACAAAGATCCTGAATTCTTGAAGAAATTCTTGAATGAACAAGGAAAAATCCTTCCGCGTCGTATTACAGGTACTTCTTTGAAGTTCCAACGTCGTATCGCGCAGGCTGTGAAGAGAGCTCGTCACTTGGCATTGCTGCCTTATGTAACTGACATGATGAAATAAGAAGGAGGAAAAGTATGGAAATTATATTGAAAGAAGACGTAGTAAACTTGGGTTATAAGAACGATATCGTAAACGTGAAATCCGGATACGGTCGTAATTATTTGATCCCGACTGGAAAAGCTATCATCGCTTCTCCTTCTGCAAAGAAAATGTTGGCTGAAGAACTGAAACAGCGCGCTCACAAACTTGAAAAAATCAAGAAAGATGCTGAAGCTATGGCTGCTAAGTTGGAAGGCGTTTCTTTGACTATCGCAACTAAAGTTAGCTCAACCGGTACTATCTTCGGTTCTGTTGGTAACATCCAGATTGCTGAAGCATTGTCTAAACTGGGTCATGAAGTTGACAGAAAGATCATCGTTGTAAAAGACGCTGTGAAAGAAGTTGGTAGCTACAAGGCTATCGTTAAGCTTCACAAGGAAGTTTCGGTAGAAATTCCTTTCGAGGTAGTTGCTGAATAAGAGCAAATTTACTTCATATATGAAAAGCGATTTGTTCTGAACGAATAAATCGCTTTTTTTTGTTATCTTTGCTATTACTATTATGAAATTCAACTATTGTTTTCTAAAGAAGAGGTTTTTGCTTCTGCTGATTGCTTTGGGAATTGGCAGTGTTCTTTATGCAAATAATGAGTTGAAACTATTGACTGATTCTTTGCGTAGAGTGATAGATGAAAAACACGTCTTTGTTAAAGAGAAAGAGGATCGGATAAACCGGATAAAATGTATGTTGAGAAGTCCCGGTTTGACTCTTGAAGGAGAATATAGAATCAATCTACGGTTATATAATGAATATAAAAAGTTTCATATTGATTCAGCTATCCATTATGTTGATCGCAATATTGAGATTTCCCGCCAGTTGAATAGACCTTATTTCACCAACCAGTCGTCTTTACATCTTAGCCTTTTATATTCGATGTGTGGCAGGTTCCGCGAAGCGGAGATTATTTTGAAAAGTATAAAGACTTCAGAACTTCCCAGAGATTTATTAATAAACTATTATCAAACTTATTCCAGTTTTTGGGGACACTATTCGATTTCTGTCGCCAATAATCTGTATGGCAAGCAGCAGGCTGCTTATCAGGATTCGCTGTTTGCCCTCATTGACCACACTTCTTGGGATTATCGAATGTCCCAGGCTTCTTATTATATTTGGCGTGATACGCTGAAATCGAAAGAAATTTATAAAGAACTGCTGGAGATTGAGGAAGTGGGGACGCCCAATTATGCTATGATAACTCATTCATATTCTAGGTTATGTCACCATCAGAAAAAGTATGATGAAGAAAAAAAATATTTGATGTTGTCGGCAATAGCCGATACCCGGAATGCTACGCGGGAAAATGCATCCCTGCAATCTCTTGCATTGATAGCTTATGATGAACAGAATTTAGCTGATGCCTTTAAATTTACACAGTCCGCTATCGATGACGTTATATCTTCCGGTATTCATTTCCGGGCCATCGAAATTTATAAATTCAATTCTATTATTAATACAGCTTATCAGGCGGAGCAGGCCAGATCACGGTCGCATCTGACTACTTTTCTTATTTCTACAAGTATTATCCTTTTTCTTTTAGTCCTGTTGGTGCTTTTCATCTATATTCAAATGAAAAAAACGTTGAAAATAAAACAGGCATTGGCACAGAGTAATGAGGAGCTTTTGCGATTGAACAACAAGCTGAATAGCATGAACAGCCAGCTGAATGATACAAATAATCAGTTGTGTGAAATTAATAGTATAAAAGAGTATTACATAGCCGAATTCTTTGATGTATGCTTTAGCTATATCCATAAAATGGAGAAATATCAGAATATGCTGTATAAAATAGCTATTAATAAATACTATGATGAACTGATTAAGAAGCTAAAATCATCCGCGCTTATCGACGAAGAGCTTAGCGCTTTATACACTCGTTTTGATAAGGTCTTCTTGGGGTTGTATCCCACTTTTGTTTCTGATTTTAACGCCCTGTTGAAAGATGAAGAGAAAATTATTTTAAAACCGGATGCTTTATTGAACAGAGAACTTCGTATTTATGCTTTATTACGCTTGGGTATTACGGATAGTGGGAAGATAGCGAACTTCCTCCGTTGCTCTACAAGTACGGTTTATAATTATCGCACGAAGATGAGAAATAAGGCAGCTGTCGACAGAGATGAATTTGAGAATGAAATTATGAAAATTAGTTCAACACAAGAGACATAAGTGCTATTTTAGTGTTGGAGACTGTTCCAAATCATCTACATTTTTTGGATGCTTTGAAAGTATTAATTGCTTGATTAATAGTGTAAAAGAATGAATTTCTATCTACATAAAGTTGTGTAAGTCAAATAAGCCGTTATTTATTTGGCTAGTTTTGCATTATCGGTTTTCTACTCATCTGCTGAGGGTGAAAATCGATACTTTACCTATTATTTGTACTTAAATTCACTATGCTTAATTATGAACACGCAATCTTCAGTAGACACGAGAATTAAAGTTGGAATTATCGGTTTCGGTAGGATGGGAAGATTCTATTGGGAAGCGATGACAAAAAGTGATCGGTGGAATATTGCTTATATTTGTGATACCGATCCGGAATCACGTCAATTAGCCAAGGAGTTAGCTCCTGGATCTCTTATAGTAGAAGATAATCAAAAGATTTTCGAGGATGAAAGTGTGCAGGTAGTCGGGCTTTTTACTTTAGCTGACTCGAGGATGGGACAAATAGAAAAAGCTATTCGTTACGGCAAACACATTATTTCAGAGAAACCAATTGCAGATACAATGGAAAATGAGTGGAAGGTTGTAGAAATGACGGAAAACACAAACCTCATTTCTACAGTAAACTTGTATCTGCGGAATTCCTGGTATCATAATTTGATGAAAGAATATATCCAGCAAGGGGAGATTGGAGAGCTGGCTATTATCCGTATTTGTCATATGACTCCCGGCTTGGCACCGGGTGAAGGTCATGAGTATGAGGGACCTGCTTTCCATGATTGTGGAATGCATTATGTAGATATTACCCGTTGGTATGCAGGTTGTGATTACAGAACATGGAATGCCCAGGGGGTGAATATGTGGAACTACAAAGATCCTTGGTGGGTACAATGTCACGGAACTTTTCAAAATGGTGTAGTTTTTGATATTACCCAAGGGTTTGTTTATGGGCAATTATCTAAAGACCAGACACATAATTCGTATGTAGATATTATAGGTACAAAAGGAGTTGTGCGTATGACGCATGACTTCAATACTGCTGTTGTCGACCTGCACGGTGTCAATCAGACCATCCGTGTAGAGAAGCCTTTCGGTGGCAAGAATATAGACGTATTGTGTGACCTGTTTGCTGATTCGGTAGAAACCGGAAAGCGCAGTTCTCGCTTACCGTCCATGCGCGATTCGGCCATTGCATCCGAATATGCGTGGACATTCTTAAAAGATACCCGCAAACACGATTTGCCTGCTATTGGTAATTTGCGCACTTTGGAGCAAATACGCGAGCGAAGAAAAAACATGAAAAATGGATATGGATTGTTGCATGGCAACCTTCCAAAGATTATTAACCCTTAAACAAATAAAATCATGTCAAACATTTCGAGGAGAAAGTTTCTCAAAACGGGAGCCGCTGCTTTAGCAGGTATAACCATTGCTCCCAGTACAATTTTAGGTATGAGTCACGGGCATGTTTCGCCTACTGACAAATTAAATCTTGCAGCTGTGGGTATTGGCGGTATGGGACATGCCAACATTAATCACGTAAAGGGCACTGAAAATATTGTGGCTCTTTGTGATGTGGATTGGAAGTATGCAAAAGGTGTGTTCGACGAATTCCCCAAGGCTAAAAAATACTGGGATTATCGTAAAATGTATGATGAAATGGGTAAATCTATTGACGGTGTAATTGTTGCAACTGCCGACCATACTCATGCTATCATCACTGCTGATGCAATGACAATGGGAAAACACGTGTACTGTCAGAAGCCGTTGACCCACTCTGTTTATGAATCTCGTTTATTGACAAAATTAGCTGCCTCAACAGGTGTTGTTACTCAGATGGGTAATCAGGGTTCATCGGATGAAGGTACGGATTTGGTATGCGAATGGATTTGGAATGGTGAAATCGGTGATATAACTAAGGTGGAATGTGCGACAGACCGTCCTATTTGGCCGCAAGGATTGAATGTTCCTGAAAAGGTTGATAAAATTCCTAGCACATTGAATTGGGATTTGTTTACAGGTCCTGCTAAAATGAATCCTTACAATGCTATTTATCATCCTTGGAACTGGCGTGGATGGTGGGATTATGGAACAGGTGCATTAGGCGATATGGCTTGCCATATTTTGCATCAGCCGTTTAGAGCATTGAAATTGCAATATCCTACTAAAGTGGAAGGGTCATCTACTTTATTGTTGAATGCTTGTGCTCCGCAGGCACAGCATGTGAAAATGATTTTCCCTGCTCGTGAAAATATGCCGAAAGTAGCTATGCCTGAAGTGGAAGTACATTGGTACGATGGCGGTATGATGCCTGAACGTCCGAAAGGATTCCCGGAAGGAAAACAACTGATGCAGAGTGGTGGTGGTTTGACTATTTTCCACGGAACGAAAGATACTTTGATTTGCGGATGTTATGGACAGAATCCTTGGTTGCTTTCTGGTCGTAAACCAAATGCGCCAAAGGTTTGTCGTCGTGTTCCCAATGCTATGAACGGTGGTCACGAGATGGACTGGGTACGTGCATGTAAAGAAAATAAATCTAACCGTATCATGACTAAGTCTGATTTCTCAGAAGCCGGACCAATGAATGAAATGGTGGCAATGGGTGTATTGGCTATTCGTTTGCAAGCGCTGAATAAGACTCTTGAATGGGATGGAGCTAACATGTGCTTTACGAATATTGGTGATAACGAAACGATCCGCACCGTTATCAAAGACGGATTCAAGATTCATGATGGTCATCCGACATTTGACAAGACATGGACTGATCCGATTAATGCGAAACAGTTTGCTGCTGAATTAGTGAAACATACTTATCGTGACGGCTGGAGACTGCCTGATATGCCGAGATAAATTAGAAATTAAAGATAAAAAATTAAATCGTTATTATCATGAAAAAAGTATTTTATCCATTAGCTTGTTGTTGTCTTGCTGCAGGAGTTTTTGCTTCTTGCGGTGGTCAGAAAAAAGCAAATGCTCAGGAAGAACCGAGCAAAGTTGCATTGTCTTACTCTAAATCATTGAAAGCACCGGAAACTGATAGTTTGAATCTGCCTGTTGACGAAAATGGTTATATCACAATCTTTGATGGTGAAACATTTAACGGATGGCGTGGTTATGGAAAAGACCGTGTTCCTACTAAATGGACAATCGAAGATGGCTGTATCAAATTCAACGGTTCTGGCGGCGGTGAAGCTCAAGACGGTGATGGTGGTGACTTGATCTTTGCTCACAAATTTAAAAACTTCGAGTTGGAATTGGAATGGAAGGTTGCTAAAGGTAGCAATTCAGGTATTCTGTATTTAGCTCAGGAAGTTACTTCTAAAGACAAAGATGGTAATGATGTGCTTGAACCTATTTATATTTCCGCACCTGAATATCAGATCCTGGATAATGCCAATCATCCGGATGCTAAATTGGGTAAAGATAACAATCGTCAGTCGGCTTCTTTGTATGACATGATTCCGGCAGTTCCTCAAAACTCTAAACCGTTTGGCGAATGGAACAAGGCTAAGATTATGGTTTATAAAGGTACAGTGGTTCATGGACAAAACGATGAAAACGTACTTGAATATCATTTGTGGACAAAACAATGGACTGATATGTTGCAGGCAAGTAAGTTCAGCGAAGATAAATGGCCTTTGGCATTTGAATTGCTGAATAACTGTGGTGGCGAAAATCACGAAGGTTTCATCGGTTTGCAAGATCACGGTGATGATGTTTGGTTCCGCAACATCCGCGTGAAGGTTTTGGACTAATCAAATAGTAATAAGAAGGCACGGGTTACACGTATTTCACGTTTTTTTGAATGGCGATTGCCATAGAGTAACCGTGAAGTCTGTGTAATCCGTGCCTGTTTTTTCTATATAAATCTAATAATTGTAATCCCCTGATATCTATTATATGAAAACAAAAATTTATTTATGTGCGTTGGCTGCTCTTTTCATGATTCCACAGGCAATGACGGCACAAACTAAGAAGAAAGCTAAAAAAGAAGTAGCTATTCAACTCTATTCTGTCAGAGATATATTGAATAAGGTAGACAATAAAAATGGTAAGTGTGACCCCACTTATACTGCTCTTCTGAAGAAATTGGCAAACATGGGATATACCGGTGTTGAAGCTGCCAATTATAACAACGGTAAATTTTATGACCGGACTCCCCAACAGTTTAAGAAAGATGTCGAATCGGCAGGATTAAAAGTTTTGTCTTCACATTGTACCAGACAATTGTCCAAAGAAGAATTGGCTTCCGGTGACTTGTCAGAGTCTCTTCAATGGTGGGATCAGTGTATTGCCGATCATAAAGCTGCAGGAATGAAGTACATCGTAGCTCCTTGGATGGATGTTCCAAAAACGCTTAAAGATTTGAATACATATTGCACTTATTTTAATGAGATAGGCAAACGTTGCAAACAACAAGGTTTGTCGTTCGGATATCATAATCACGCTCATGAATTTCAGAAGGTAGAAGATAAAGTGATGTATGATTATATGTTGGAACATACGAATCCTGAATATGTTTTCTTCCAAATGGACCTTTATTGGGTAGTTCGCGGACAAAACAGTCCTGTTGATTATTTTAATAAATATCCCGGTCGCTTCCAGATATTCCATGTGAAAGATCACAGAGAGATTGGACAAAGTGGAATGGTAGGTTTTGATGCTATCTTTAAGAATGCAAAAACTGCAGGCGTTAATTATCTCGTTGCTGAAATCGAGGGTTATAGTGTTCCGGTAGAGGAAAGTGTAGAAGTAAGTCTGGATTATTTATTGAACGCTCCTTTTGTGAAAAGTTCATACGCTAAATAACGTGCGGCTTGCTAAAATAATAAGATAAAGGCATAAAAAAAAGTCTGTGCATGCTTTCGCATGGCAGACTTTCAATTCTCTCTAGCTGTTTCTGAATTATTCAGCTACAGTTTCAGTTGCAGTGCTATCAGCATTCAAAGAATCTGCTGCTGCGGCTGCTGCTTGTTCAGCTTCAAGAGCTGCTGCTTCTACTGCTGCGATTGAGTCAGCGATACGGATAGAATCTGCAGTTGCTTTTGCTGCGTCAGCTGCTTTGTTACCACATGATGCGAATGATACTGCTACGATAGCTACGGCCATCAAAACTAATTTTTTCATTTTCTTTGCTTTTTAAAAACGTAATACAATCAATTGCTTTATTAAAACGATGCAAAGGTATGTACTTTTTCAATATGTTGTTCTCGAAACGCCAACTTTTTTTATATTTTTTTTTGTAACTGGGCACTTTTCTCCCCTTTTTATATGTTTTAGAACATGCTAATCGACAGCAATACTGTTATATAAGTATCTTTTTATGCTTCTTTTGGGCGTTTTTTCAAATTCAGTAGGGTAGAGTTGGATCTTGCTGATTTTCTCATAAGCGGCTACGTTGCTGTTCAGATTCTTAAGATTTTCATCCATGATTGTTTTCAGGTTATCCGGATTATTTAATCCGAGAGAATCCAACGCTTCGTAATCGGCATAAACAAGTGCCACTAATTTTTTATTGCGTTCGATAACAAGACTTTCGAGAATGAAAGGCAGGTTATTCAGTTTGGTTTCCAACTCTTCAGGGAAGATATTCTGTCCGCTAGAACTTAAGATCATAGTCTTGAGTCGTCCCCGGATGAAAATATTTCCGTTGCTGTCCATGGAACCGAGGTCGCCGGTACGTAACCAGCCGTCCTGCGTGAATACTTCCTGCGTTGCTTCCTGGTTCTTGTAGTAGCCCACCATCACATTCTCTCCCCGAACCTGGATTTCTCCGGTTTCTGCTTCCGGGGTTTCCTTATAGATACGCGCTTCCATTATATCCAGAATCTTTCCGGAAGAACCTAATACAAATTCATCCCAGGGGGCATAGCTGATAAGCGGGCCACATTCCGTCATTCCATAACCGATGGTAAAAGGAAATTTGATTTTGTAGAAGAATTCTTCTACTTCCTTATCCATAGCGGCGCCACCGATAATGATCTCTTTAAACCGTCCTCCCAGTGCATCAATCAGTCTTTTACGTATCTGGTTGTAGATTTGGGTGTCGAGTAGAGGAATATTGAGTGCCCACTTCATACCTTTTTTATTAATGAGTGGCTGGATAATATTCTTATATATCTTTTCAATCACTAACGGGACGGTAATAATAAGATTAGGTTTCACTTCCTCAAAAGCTTTCATTATAATTTTAGGAGAAGGTGTTTTTCCAAGCAAAGTGACATGGGTGCCGACAGCCGTTGCTGTCAGAAAGTCAAATGCGCAACCGTATGCGTGGGCGAGGGGAAGGAAAGACAGCACTTTATCCCCTTTTTTAAGGAGTTCGGTACGAATACCGAAAGTGACATTGCCGGCAAGATTGTTTCCTGTCAGCATCACACCCTTACTGAAACCGGTGGTTCCGGAAGTGTAATTTAACAGCATCACTTTGTCATTGGATAAAGTGGTGTACTGAACATCTTCACGGGTAAATCCTTTCGGATACAAAGCATGCATCTCTTTATCGGTATTTTTCAGAAACTTCTGTATGGTTTCCCCGTCGCGTTGATAAAGACACCGGAAATCAGTCAATGAGAATACTCCCCGTAGCCCCGTTAATTTTTCCTCCTCCAGATTCTCCCAAATGCTGTCGCTGGTGAACAGAAATACAGATTCGGAATGATTGACGATATGATGAATATCGTTGGGGGTAAAGTCTTGAAGGATGGGAACAATGATTGCTCCATACGTGATGGTTGCCATATAGGCGATGCACCAGTGAGCGTTGTTTTTGCCGATAACTGAAATCTTATCCCCTCTGCGGAGGCTACAATGTTTGAATAACAGATGTAAACGGGCGATTTTTTCAGCTACCTCCCCATAAGTATATTGGGTATCTTCTCCATAATCTGTGTAACAAGGTAGATCCCAATTTTCACGGAAACTATTTTCGTATAGTTTAATGAAATTCTCTTTAATCATTGCACGTTTTTTAGTGAATTGTGCAAAAATAGGAATAAACTTTCGTATCCAAAAGCGTTTTACTAATAATAATGTGTAACTTTGCAAAGTTAATGTGTTTATAACAGCTTATGATAGATACCACTGTATTTCAAAATAAGACAGCCGTTTATTATACTTTAGGCTGCAAATTAAATTTTTCAGAGACTTCAACTATTGGTAAAATCCTGCGTGAGGCAGGAGTTCGGACTGTGCGTAAAGGAGAGAAAGCTGATATCTGTGTGGTAAATACCTGTTCGGTGACGGAGATGGCGGATAAGAAATGCCGGCAAGCGATTCATCGTCTGGTAAAACAACACCCTGGTGCTTTTGTGGTAGTGACCGGATGTTATGCGCAATTGAAGCCCGGTGATGTGGCAAAGATAGATGGAGTGGACGTAGTGTTGGGAGCGGAACAGAAAGGAGAATTGCTTCAATATCTGGGCGACCTCCAAAAGCATGAAAAAGGAGAAGCTATCACTACGACGACCAAAGATATCCGTTCATTCTCTCCCTCGTGTTCACGGGGAGACCGTACCCGTTTCTTTTTGAAGGTGCAGGATGGATGCGATTACTTTTGTTCTTATTGCACGATTCCTTTTGCCCGGGGACGAAGTCGTAACGGGACTATTGCTTCCATGGTTGAACAGGCCCGTCAAGCGGCTGCCGAGGGAGGAAAAGAAATTGTTCTGACCGGAGTGAATATCGGAGACTTTGGCAAAACAACAGGAGAGAGTTTCTTTGATTTAGTAAAAGCATTGGATCAGGTTGAAGGAATCGAACGTTATCGTATCTCTTCCATAGAACCCAATCTGTTGACTGATGCGATTATTGAGTTTGTGTCTCACTCCCGCAGTTTTATGCCTCATTTTCATATCCCTTTGCAATCCGGTTGTGATGAGGTTTTGCAGCTAATGCGCCGTCGTTATGACACTGCTCTTTTTGCTTCGAAAGTAAGGAAGATAAAAGAGGTGATGCCGGATGCTTTTATCGGAGTGGACGTGATTGTGGGAACCCGTGGAGAAACGCCCGAATACTTTGAACAGGCTTATCAGTTTATTGATGGACTGGATGTGACGCAGTTGCATGTGTTTAGCTATTCCGAACGTCCTGGAACGCAAGCCTTAAAAATAGAATATGTGGTTTCTCCGGAAGAGAAGCATCAGCGTAGTCAACGTCTGTTGACACTATCGGACCAAAAGACACAGGCTTTTTACGCGCGTCATATCGGGCAGGTAATGCCGGTGCTGATAGAAAAATCGAAGACAGGTGTTCCGATGCATGGATTTACGGAGAATTATATCCGTGTAGAGGTGGAAAATGATGATTCACTGGATAATCGGGTGGTTAACGTACGCCTGGGAGACTTTAATGAAGAGAGGACGGCACTTAAAAGTACAATTTTGATATAAGTATGAGATCCAAACTTATCTATTGGCTGGTATATAGTGGAATGTGGTTGTTTTCGGCACTTCCGTTCCGGGTTTTGTATATGCTCTCGGATCTTAATTGTCTGTTGATGTATCGTATTGGGAAATATCGCCGGAGAGTGGTTCGGGGAAACTTGCTTAGATCGTTCCCGGAAAAAACAGATGCGGAGAGATTGCAGATAGAGCGTAAATTTTATCGTTATCTGTCGGATTATATGCTTGAGGATTTGAAATTGTTGCATATGTCTGCCGAAGAGCTTTGTGCAAGAATGACTTATAAGAATACGAAGCAATATCTGGAACTAACTGAAAAGTATGGAGGTATTATAGTAATGATTCCTCATTACGCCAATTATGAGTGGTTAATAGGTATGGGATCAATCATGAAACCGGAAGATGTCCCTGTGCAAGTTTATAAACCATTGAGAGACAAATATCTGGACGAATTATTTAAACGTATTCGTTCTCGTTTCGGGGGATATAATATCCCGAAACATTCTACAGCACGTGAAATTATTAAGTTGAAACGTGATGGGAAAAAGATGGTAGTTGGGCTGATTACCGATCAATGGCCCAGTGGGTATGATAAATACTGGACTACTTTTTTGGGGCAGGAGACGGCTTTCCTGGATGGTGCGGAGCGTATTGCTAAAATGATGAACTTCCCTGTTTTTTATTGTGAGCTTAGTAAGAAGCGTAGAGGGTATTGTGAAGCGGAGTTCAAGTTAATGACGGAAACACCGAAAGAAACAAGAGAAGGAGAAATCACAGAAATGTTTGCCCATAGGTTGGAGCAAACGATTCGCAGGGAACCGGCATACTGGTTATGGTCTCATAAACGCTGGAAATTAACCAAAGAAGAGGCTGATCAGCTGGAACAGGAGGAATTGAATAAGAAGAAAGAATAATGATGAAGGTTTCAGTTGTAATCTTGAATTGGAACGGGTGCGATATGCTTCGTACTTTTCTTCCGTCCGTCGTCCGCTATTCAGAGGGGGAGGGGGTTGAGGTCTGTGTAGCTGACAATGGCTCTACGGACACTTCTGTGAGTTTGCTTCAACAGGAATTTCCTTCTGTCAGAACGATTGTGCTCGACCAAAATTATGGCTTTGCCGATGGATATAATTGGGCATTGCAGCAGGTCGACGCAGAATATGTAGTTCTTTTGAATTCAGATGTCGAGGTGACGGAGCATTGGCTGGAACCAATGATTGCTTATTTGGATGCTCATCCGGAGGTGGCTGCTTGTCAGCCGAAGATACGAAGTCAACGACAAAAAGAATATTTTGAATATGCCGGAGCGGCTGGTGGCTTTATTGATAAATATGGTTATCCTTTCTGCAGGGGGCGTATAATGGGAGTTGTGGAGAAGGATGAAGGCCAATATGATACGGTGATTCCTGTTTTTTGGGCAACGGGGGCAGCGTTGTTTATCCGGCACACTGATTATGTGAATGTAGGAGGATTGGATGGACGTTTTTTTGCTCACATGGAAGAAATAGATTTGTGCTGGCGACTTCGTTCGCGAAATCGTGAGATTGTCTGTGTACCTCAAAGTATTGTCTATCATGTAGGAGGAGCTACTCTTAAAAAAGAGAATCCTCGTAAGACTTTTCTTAATTTCCGTAATAATCTTGTCATGCTCTATAAGAATCTTCCACAGAAGGAGTTAAATAAAGTGATGCGTATCCGGGCCTGTCTCGATTATGTGGCAGCGTTTAATTTCTTGTTGCAAGGGCACTGGGACAATGCTCGTGCTGTGATACGTGCGCGGAAAGAGTATAAACAACTATGTTCGTCATTTTCTTTATCCCGTGAAGAGAATATGAGAAAAAAAACTTTGAATCCGATACCTGAACGGACAAAAAGTAGTATCTTGTGGCAGTTTTATGCGAGAGGATGCAGACGGTTCTCTCAATTGTCGGATTTTAAAAGGATAGCAAATGGAATCAAAGGTTAGAAGAGGCATCGGGCTGGTAGCACACGATGCAATGAAAAAAGACCTCATCGAATGGGTGCTATGGAACTCGGAACTGTTGATGGGTAATAAATTCTACTGTACGGGTACTACAGGTACTTTGATATTGGAAGCATTGAAGGAGAAACATCCTGATGAAGAGTGGGATTTTACGATTTTAAAATCAGGTCCGTTAGGTGGTGACCAACAGATGGGATCACGTATTGTGGATGGGCAGATTGATTATCTCTTTTTCTTCACGGACCCCATGACACTGCAACCGCATGATACGGATGTAAAAGCATTAACCCGTTTGGCCGGTGTAGAAAATATTGTTTTCTGTTGTAACCGTTCTACGGCGGATCATATTATTTCCAGTCCGTTATTTATGGATCCTGATTACGAACGCATTCATCCGGACTATTCCAGCTATACAAAACGTTTCCAGAATAAACCTGTGGTGACGGAAGCTGTCGAATCGGTAAATCGAAGAAAAAAGAAGAGAAAATAAGTCGGTTCGGAGTGTAAATAATAGAAGCGGATTGCCTATTATTTAATAAGATAATGCAGATAATACAGATTAAAATTGTATTATCTGCGTGTTTATAAGGCAATTATCCCCTGTTTATACTCAACTGGAAATAATGGATCAATTGAGAAAAGTTGTTGGTGAGTTCCCTTTATAAAATAGTGACGCTATCCAGTAAGGATAGTGACGGTATATGACAACGATAGCGTCACTATCACAAGCATATACCGTCACTATCTTTTCTACTTCAATTAGGAAGTTTGCGTTTGCATATTGTGTATGCTAACAACAATTCCCAATTGTTCCGAAATAATGGCAAGGGGAGTTCTTGCAAGTGATTTTAATCTGTATTCTGCTAGTTTACGTCATATCATTTATAGAGCAATATATCATTCATCTCTGCTGCATTGCAGTTCAATGCCTGCTGATTCTATATCTGCTCCCATTGGCGGATTCCGTTTGGAAAGCCGGAGCTCTATTTTCTCAATGCAAGGGAATTGGTCAAAGAGTTTTTGTATAATCCGTCCGCTGACATGCTCCAGTAACTTTGACGGAATAGCCATTTCATTTTTTATCACTTGATGTACTTCAGCATAGTTGACAGTGTCGGCAACCTCATCTGTCCGGGCAGCTTTGCTGATATCCACTTTCAGTTTCAGGTCAATGAGATATTCATTTCCAATCAGATTTTCTTGCGGTGCGACTCCATGATAGGCGTAACAACGAATTTCCTTCAAAAGGATATAGCTACTGTTTATCTTCATATACTGTCTTTTTAGTGTGATCTTGTTTGACTTTTAACAGGTCTTTCTGTGCAACCATTTGTGGAATCACTTTAAGAAAGACGGGTGTGAGCAGAAGGCAGATGCTTAATGTTATAAGCAGAAGTGCGCTTGCTTGTGCCCAACTATTGTGAATATAACGGCTGACTAATGGACCTAAAAAATGAAGTATCGGGCCATGAATACTCAAGGTGATGATTGAATATCGTCCCAAGTAAGAAACAACCTTTATCTTTTTCACTTTTTTGCAAAGTAACATAATCATAAATATTCCTGCAAACGCAGCGATATATACTTGTTCCCGCATAATTGTTGGTACGCATACCCAATGTGGTAGCGGTAAAGTACATTACCACCAGTGCCAATACAACAAAAACCGGTATCAGTTTGTCGAAACGATGGCTGGGATATAGAAAGAAATTATACCGTCGGATCCAGAAACCGGCCACATAGAAGGGGAGGGCAGTCATGGAAACATCTATATACAGGGGTAACTCTATCTGTAATTTTCCGAGATAAAATCCTGCGCAACCAATCAGGATTGTCACAGCGAACATGACAGGCAGATGCTTTTCGCGCAGAAAGTGAATTAGATAAAACAGGATGTTGCAATTGAATAATGCGAGTAGAAACCAGATCGGTGGATTGAACTTGATAAGGTCGTGTCCATGAAATACAACCAAGAGTTCATTCCACGACACAGGCAGTTGAAATACCCCCGGAGCAATCTTCCAAACAATGTATTTCATTAGAAATGCACTTAGATAGAAGAAAAGAAAAGGAATAATCAATTTGTTTATTTTTCGTAGGATGAATCCGAGCAGGCCTTCGTATGATTTGAAAAACACTCCCGAGATAAAGAAGTAAAGCGGCATGCGGAAACAGGATAACATCGAATTCGTATCCAGTTGTTCGAAGGCCCCTCCAACGTGTGCCATTACCACAAGGATAATGCAGACTCCTTTGGTTAAGTCCACAAAATCAATACGTCTGCTCTGGTTGCCTTCCATTATCTCTTTTAATTTCTCTTTTTCGGCGCAAAGATACTTTATAAATCGGAATAAAAAGAGGAACATTGAAAAAATAAACGAATGATGCGAAAAGCGAAAAAGTATGATATATAGTAATGATATTATTGCGAAAAAAATGGTTGACTATGTTTTGAAACTCCTTATTTTACTTCTGTTATCAATATATCCTTGAAAAACGAATGACGCGGATCACATAGATTTTTAGCGTTCTTAATCTAGTGTTATCCGCGTCGGTAGTGTCCGGAAAATGTCCTTTTTGAAAGTTACTTGTATCTTTTATTCTATTTATTCGGATCTCTTCCTGTGTATTTAATCAGTTCACCAATCTTATCATTAAGTGTTTTTGCTTTCATCAACTGTTCCAGAGTGAGATGCATCCGGTATCTCCAGTAGTTTCGTGGATTGGATGGAACATTAATTCGCTCTTCCGCTACATTCGGATTTCTCCATTTCCCGTCTATCGATAACCAATCCTGGAAAGACAAGATACAGAGAATGGAATTACTGTTGAGATGGTTGCGTACGATTTCCTCGCACAACTCCGGGGTGGCAGTTGTTGGTGCAACTCCATAATGTCCTAACGTTGCATTATAGTAACGTTGGGTCTGTTGATAATCTTCTTCCCACCAGCCACGCAACGTAGACATATCGTGAGTGGAGATTGTGCAGACAGACCGGTACGGATACTCATTTAAATGCCCGAATTCATACATCGGATTCTTAGGCATTCGCTGAATTTCCAGACTAAGAATCCGGAGATCATTCATCACCGATGACACACAAGCAGGAATCATCCCCAAATCTTCTCCACAAACCAACATGCGGGTTGATTGTGTCAGTTGAGGTAACTTCTTCATAGCCTGTTGATACCAGAACTCGTTGTGCCGGTGATAATAATACTGGTCGTATAGTCTGTTAAACGCATTTTTCTCTTCTTCGTTCAGTGACCGGAATACGAAATCCCGTTGTACACCGATGCGTGGGTGGTATTTACCTTCCTCTTTCTTATCCGCAACAAATAAGACGTTGCTGATTAATGAATAAAGCCCTTCCCGAATCCAGACACTATCTTCATCATTTCTACCGATAAAGAATTGTTCTACCTCCCGTTGTGTTTCGAATCCCGGTTTCATCCGATAAAGTCCGGAGTCATCAACCGATTCAAGGAAATCCTGTTTGACTAAATGGGTATGCGGTCCGAACAACTGTCCGAGGAAAAATTCATGGATGAATGGTAGCAGATATTCATCGCGGAACGTTAGACCATAACTTTCGATTTCTTCCCGGCTCATCGGCAAAGAAGGATCAAACTGGCCTAACAATCCGTGTACAGCGTGCATTGGTATTTCCCAAATACGGAAGAAACCGAGGATATGATCGATCCGGTAAGCATCGAAGTATTCCGCCATTTTCTGAAAACGCTTCATCCACCAGCGGTATCCGTCTTTTTCCATGACATCCCAGTTGTATGTGGGGAATCCCCAGTTTTGCCCGTTGATCGAGAAATCATCGGGCGGAGCACCCGCTTGTCCGTCGAGATTGAAGTAATGGGGTTCTGTCCAGGCTTCCACGCTGTTGCGGCTGATGCCAATCGGAATATCCCCCTTTAATACGACACCGTGTTGGCGGGCATATTCGGTTGCAGACAACAACTGCAGGTGCAAATGATACTGGATATAATAATACAACGAGATGTGCGGATAATCTGCCGTTCCCGGTTGGCACATTTTTTCTATATCTTCCGCTTGGTAAACAGAGTGTCGCGGCCATTGGCGGAAATTGGGCGTTTTGTAGGCATCGCGCAGATAACTAAAGACTGCATAAGGTTGCAGCCATTCCTTGTTCGTTTCAAAGAAATCTTTGAAACCTTTGGAAGTCAATACCTTTTCTCCTTCCTGTCGGAACAGTAAGTTAAAAAACTCCCATTTAGTTTGGTTGACCGCTTCGTAGTCAATAGCAGGGAGGCTGTTCAGTTCCTTTTGTTTCTTGCTGAATTTCGATGCCGCTTCTTTATCTTTCAGAGTTCCCATTTGCCTGATATCCGCATACATCGGATGGAAAGCATAAATAGAAATGCTGTTATAAGGATAAGAGTCCGTCCATGCATGAGTCATGGTGGTGTCGTTGACCGGTAAAATCTGAATAACTTTCTGGCGAGTATTTACTGCCCAGTCGACCATACGTTTCAAATCGCCGAAATCACCTACTCCGAAACTTTTCTCTGATTTTAAAGAAAATACGGGTATAGCGATTCCTGCCCCTTTCCATGCGGGAATGTCGAAATAAACATATCGGTCGGAAATCACGAGCGTTTCGTTGGTCTTCAGTTCCGGGTCTGCCAGATAGCGGTTAGGGTTTTTCTCCCAGCAGTCTGCTTTCTTTTCCTGTTTGTTGTAGAGGATGAATTTATATTCCAGCGGATATTTTAGTTTGCTGGCGTCCAGCTCTACCTGCCATTCCGGGAAATTGGTATCACTCATCAACACCGCTTTCTCCGGGTCCCAGTGACCTAATGATTTCTGGTTGCCACAAATTGCCAGGCAATAATCTTTGTTGATACGTGGGGTGTAGGCCTTGATAACCAGTCCCTTCTTATAACTTTGCGGGATATTCTCTTTTTCAGGATGTGCCAGTAAGGCTTCTGTAAAAGCAGAACTATAAAGATACAGTTGTTCCGGGATATTTTTCCAGCAATCATTGATTCTGTATATCTTCCTGGAACTGCCTGATAAGAAAATAGATCTCGAAAAACTGTCCCATTCCTTGCGGATAACTATTCCGTTTTGCTCTATCTGATAGCTATAATTGATGGTCATCCCTTCTTGAGGGACTTCAAGCTCAAGTTCTGCCGTCCAATAGATACCATCGGTGGTGTGTAAAGGAATTGATTCCGGAAATAAGCCGGAAATCCTTACTTCTTCTCCCCAATTGGTGCGGTATTCAATATTAAATGATAGAATCATATATATTAGATTTTGATTGTATATGTAAGACACTGCAAGTATAAGACATTTTTTTGAATAAAAAATAAAAGGAGCCGCACCGGACTCCTTTTAATCTTTTGTTTATATATTAATTAACATACGTAGGACTATTATCCACATCTGGAAGCGCCGCAAGTAGTACAAATCAGACAGCCTTCCTGATAAACCAATGTCTCGTTGCCACAGTTCGGGCACTTCTTACCTTTGGCTTCCGTTCCATCCTGAATATACTTCTTCAATGCACGTTCTACACCGTTTTTCCAAGTGTTGATACTTTCACTGTTCAATTGCAGAGAGCCAACCAGTTTGATAACCTGTTCAATCGGCATCCGGTAGCGAAGCACGCCGGAAATCAATTTTGCATAGTTCCAGTATTCCTTGTTGAACTTCTCTGACAATCCTTCAATGGTCGTCTTATATCCGCGTTTGTTCTCGAATTGGAAGTCGTAACGTTTGGTACCGTCTTCATCCACATTTTTGATGATACGTCCGCAAGTTACGCTCTTAGGCAGCAAGATACCTTCGTCATCATCTTGCAAACCAGTGAATATTTCATAAGGGTGTCCGTCCAATAATCCGACAAAAGCTACCCATTTTTCCTTGTTGTTCTGGAAACGGACAACGTCTGCTTCCAATATTCTCGGACGTACCTCTACAACCGTAGGCGGTTTGCAAGGAGGAAGTCCTTCTTTTTTGTCTTTATCCGATTTCGTAGAGATCAGCACTCCGGAGCGTGAACCGTCACGATATACGGTACAACCTTTGCAGCCGGATTTCCATGCCTCTACATACAGGCGGTTTACTAAATCTTCGTCCACATCGTTCGGCAGATTGATGGTTACGCTGATAGAGTGGTCTACCCATTTCTGGATTCTTCCCTGCATCTTCACCTTCATCAACCAGTCGACATCGTTAGAAGTCGCTTTGTAATAAGGAGATTTGGCAACCAGTTCGTCAATCTCTTCCTGGGTGTAACGTCTGGCCGGATCGTATCCGTTAGCTTCCATCCAGGTAACAAATTTATGATGGAATACGATGTATTCTTCGAATGCGTCCCCTGTTTCGTCTACAAAGTCTACATGCACATTCGTATCGTTCGGGTTTACCTTTCTTCTACGTTTGTAAACAGGCAGGAATACAGGCTCGATACCCGAGGTGGTCTGCGTCATCAAACTGGTCGTTCCGGTTGGAGCAATCGTCAGGCAGGCAATGTTGCGGCGACCGTATTTCTTCATGTCCTCATACAGTTTCGGGTCGGCTGCTGCCAAGCGTTGGATGAACGGATTGTTCTGTTCACGTTCGCTATTGTATATTTCGAAGGCACCGCGTTCTTTGGCCATTTCCACTGAAGAACGATAGGCACCGAGAGCTACTGTCTTGTGTACTTTTTCAGAGAATTCCGTTGCTTCTTCCGTTCCGTAGCGCAATCCTAATGCAGCAAGCATATCACCTTCTGCAGTGATCCCTACGCCGGTACGGCGACCTTGTCCGCTCTTCTTGTAGATTTTCTCCCAAAGTGCACGTTCCGCATGTTTCACTTCTTCGTTTTCCGGATCTTCGTCAATCTTGGTCATGATACGTTCGATCTTCTCTAGTTCGAGGTCGATAATATCGTCCATGATCCGTTGAGCGAGAGCCACGTGTTTTTGGAACAGGTCGAAATCAAAATAAGCATCCGGTTTGAACGGATTTACCACATAAGAATATAGATTGATAGCCAGTAAGCGGCAAGAATCGTAAGGACATAGAGGAATTTCTCCGCATGGGTTGGTAGATACCGTTCTGTAACCCAGGTCTGCATAGCAATCAGGCACAGATTCACGGATAATCGTATCCCAGAACAAAACGCCCGGTTCTGCCGATTTCCATGCATTGTGAACGATTTTCTTCCACAAGGTAGAAGCGTCGATTTCCTTGGTGAATGTAGGTTGGGCAGAGTCGATAGGATATTGCTGTACATACGGCTTTTCGTCTACGGCAGCCTGCATGAAAGCGTCGTCCAACTTGACAGAAACGTTTGCTCCGGTCACTTTACCTTCGGTCATCTTGGCATCAATGAATGCTTCCGAATCCGGATGCTTGATAGACACGCTCAACATCAATGCACCGCGACGTCCGTCTTGAGCTACTTCACGAGTGGAATTCGAATATCGTTCCATGAACGGAACAAGACCGGTAGAAGTCAACGCCGAGTTTTTAACGGGAGAACCTTTCGGACGGATGTGTGATAAGTCGTGACCTACACCACCGCGTCTTTTCATTAGTTGTACCTGTTCTTCGTCGATTTTGATAATAGCGCCATAAGAGTCGGCTGCACCGTCCACTCCGATAACGAAGCAGTTGGATAGTGAAGCAACCTGGTAGTCGTTACCGATTCCTGTCATCGGGCTACCTTGGGGGACGATGTACTTGAAGTGATCCAGTAAATCATACAGTTCTTTTGCTGTCAACGCATTCGGATACTTCGATTCTACGCGTGCCACTTCATTTGCAATTCTCCAATGCATGTCTTCCGGGGATTTTTCATAGATATTACCGAAAGAATCCTTTACTGCGTATTTGTTTACCCAAACCCTTGCAGCAAGCTCGTCGCCTTGAAAATATCGTAAAGATTCTTCATAGGCTTCGTCGTAAGAATAAATCTGTTTTTCCACGATTCAATTTGTGTTAAATCTCGTTTTTAATAAGTAATATGTAGAAGTTTACTTATCGTTAACAAATGTAGGCGCAAAGCTAAGAATGTTTTTTCATCTATCAAAATAAAAATGAATTAATTTATTAACAGGTTGCAAGTTTTCCATTTGTTTATGCTAAGTATTTGATAAACAGTTAGAATTGAGTTTTGTTCAAAGGTTAAAGTTTTCCAAAAAGAAAACTATTCTATTCTGCTAGTGTGGTGGAATATTTTTTTCTTTTTATATCTTTGCAAAAAAAAGATATGTTTGAAACCGTAAAAAACAGAAGAACTATCCGGAAATATCTGCCTAAAGATATAAATCCGAGTTTGTTAAATGATTTGCTTGAAACCTCTTTCCGTGCTTCTACGATGGGTGGGATGCAACTTTATAGTGTGATTGTGACTCGCGATGCGGAAATGAAGGAGAAACTTTCGCCTGCTCATTTCAATCAGACGATGGTAAAAAATGCTCCGGTCGTACTGACTTTTTGTGCTGATTTCCGTCGTTTCAGCAAATGGTGTGAACAGCGGAAAGCAGTGCCGGGCTACGATAATTTAATGTCTTTTATGAATGCGTCTATGGATACTTTGCTTGTTGCGCAGACTTTTTGTACGCTGGCGGAAGAAGCAGGACTCGGCATTTGTTATTTGGGAACTACCACTTATAATCCTCAAATGATTATTGATACCCTCCAACTCCCCGAACTGGTATTCCCTCTCACCACAATAACGGTAGGCTATCCGGATGGTATTCCCGCACAAGTAGACCGTTTGCCTTTGGAAGCTGCCGTGCACGATGAAAAATATCACGACTATACACCGGAAGAAATAGATAAACTCTATGCCTACAAAGAATCATTGCCGGAAAACAAGCAGTTTATCGAAGAAAATAAAAAAGAAACATTGGCTCAAGTCTTTACGGACGTGCGTTACACAAAGAAAGATAACGAATTTATGTCCGAAAATCTATTGAAAGTACTTCGTCAGCAAGGATTCTTGAAATAAGTATTAAGTATTTTTCAAGTGTTAAGTATAAAGTATTAAGTGTTATCCATGCGGACAGGCTTTATTATACGGTTTCGCACCAGTGTAATACTTAATACTTAATTTCAGTTTCTCTTTTTCAGTAACGATTCTATTTCCTGTACTTCTGCACTAAAGCTTTTGTCCACCTCCAATTGTCCTTTTACGGTTTTGCAGGCGTGAAGTACCGTTGCATGGTCTTTGTTACCGATAAACTTACCTATCTTAGAAGTTGAAAAGTCTGTGTGGTTTTTAGCTAGATACATGGCGATCTGTCGTGCTTGAACGACTTCCCTTTTTCTGGATTTTGTATGTATGGCAGACGGTTCCAGATCAAAATGTTTGCATACCACTTTGAGGATATCATCGATGGTAACCGCTTTTGTTTCGTTATGAACCACGCCATGTACAATGTGTTGTGCCAAATCCAAATCTATTTCTTTGTTGAAAATAGTGGAACGAGCCATGATAGCAATGACGATACCTTCCAGATCGCGTACACTTTCATTCACATTTTCGGCAATATAATCAATCACTTCCGGCGGGAATTGTAACCCGTCGCGGTGTATCTTGTTGCGTAGAATGTTTTTGCGAAGTTCTACCGTCGGCTTTTCAAGCTCGGCTACCATACCCCATTTGAAACGGGTCAGGAGGCGTTCTTCAATACCTTGCAACAATACAGGAGCACGGTCTGAAGTTAATATAAGCTGTTTGCCGTTCTGGTGTAAATGATTGAAGATATGGAAGAAGTTGTTTTGAGTCTTGGTGACACCGGCAAACTCCTGAATATCATCAATGATTAATACATCGATCGTCTGATAAAAATTAATAAAGTCGTTGGTCGTGTTATTGCGTACAGAATCCGTATATTGTACCTGGAACAAATGTGCCGAAACGTACAATACTCTTTTCTCTGGATAAATTTCTTTGATTTTCGTGCCTATTGCGTTTGCCAGGTGCGTCTTTCCTACTCCGGATGCTCCATAAAGGAATAACGGATTGAAAGCAGTCCCTCCCGGTTTTTGCGCTACGGCTTCCGCCACACTTCTTGAAAGTTTATTGCTGTATCCTTCAATGAAGTTCTCAAAATTATAATTGGGATTCAAATGCGGGTCCAAATCCTGAACGGCAGGAGCCTGTAGGAAGCTGGGAGCTTTGTTTCCTCCGATTATGCTTTTGGGAGTAACAGCCGTAGAACGATTGCTTGCTTCGAGATTCACGGTTTGATTCGGAATCGAAGTCTTGT
>ENA-ORQX01000698-ORQX01000698.1-human-gut-metagenome-genome-assembly--contig:-NODE-698-length-25171-cov-4.005733_pt1 | contig 25171 bp, 19 predicted proteins | sample MGYA00242170_ERZ509124 | MGnify/ENA primary metagenome ERZ509124 (study PRJEB26280, sample SAMEA2338647) | human gut metagenome | biome: human gut; feature: human-associated habitat; material: faeces... | reverse complement strand
AAAAGCCACAATCACCAAACGTTTTGCCGGTAAGTGCATCAATTTCTTCAATAAGGCGTCGGTGGCGCAATTTCTGGTGCAGGCTGACGGCTTCGACAGAGGTACTCGACTGCTTGTCACCGGTCCCACGACGGGTGCGGTGGAGTTTACGGCCGACGAGATTTTCGACGATAACGGGCCAGTAAATCACGCGACCAAAGGAACGGCCGTGACGATTAAGGTTCCCGAGAAGGTGCGTGAAAACGACAAGCTTTACGTGTTACAGCCTCGACAATAATGTCCGGGATGGCGTGAACCCAATGTAGTTGCAACTACTCTGCTGCGCGGTATGTGCTTGTTCGCCTGCCGCCTTCGCGAACTAGTCGCCCTTGGTCTGTTAGTTTGCGTAATAGCCGATAGGCTGGTTGGGCTTCGAAACCGAGAATTTGCATTACATCGGCTCGGGTGATGCAGCCTTTTTCTCGGGCAAGCTGCATGACAAGTTCATCGTTTCTTACGGAGTCAATACCCGATTGGCGGACCATCTCAATTTCGCGATTCTGTGCTTTATAAAACTTTGAGCTCAAGATGAAATCGCGCTCGGATCCACTTCCTTTGCATTCAAGAAGACCGTCTTCGACAAGTGTTTCGACGTGCCGTTTGAGCCGGTTGGCAGGTAGCTTTGTTGCTGTGACAATACCTTCAAAGGTGAGCCGTTTGGAAAAGAGTACCGATGACAGCACCATCAAACTCTGGATTGCAATCGATTTGCCGGTTCGCTTTTGATAGTCGAGGATGAGTCTGAAGAAATTGATGTCGGCCTCGCATTTCGGGAAAAAGACGCGCACGCTTTCTTCATTGGATTCGGAATAGTCTGGAGCCGGACGTCCGTAGACAAGACTGCCTTCAAAAATCAGATCAATGCCTCGCCCTGTACGCTCGGCAAGTCCCAATCGCTTGAGAATGTCCGCTAATAGCGCATTTCGCGGATGCGGTTCAACGGTGAGCAGGTTGTTGAGATCAACGCCGGAAACAAATCCGCCGGGGCTGTTGATTTCCAATCCGTCGTCCGTAAAACGGACTGAAACGCGGTTGAGGATGGTGTAGTCACGGTGACAGAAGGCATTAACCAACGCTTCACGAAATGCTCGTTCGGAAAAGGACGGGACAGCAATGCGGACGAGATCTTGAGAAATTTCAACCTCCGTGTTGCGGGCTCGGAACCGATCAAAAAGAGCGTCAAAGCTTCGGAGCAGCGGCAGTTCGATTTCTTCGTTTGCCAGTACTTCTGTTCCGCTGATGTGCTGAAAGACGGCTCCGGCGCCGGGAACTAGTCGTCGGATACTTGTTTTTTTTCCGATGAGAAGGAGACCTGCGACCGTCGGCAACAAACCGTGCGGCGTTTCGTGTACGAACCCCAGAGCTTTGTCGAGGTCTTCGTCCTCTAGTTCAAGTAGAGTGCTGTCACCTCTGTTGTCGCGAATGAAGTTTCTCAATCGCCGACGTTCATCATTGTCCAGGTCGCCGTACGTGGTGTTCGGCAGGATCATTGCGGAATAGTCGCATCGTCCGATTTCTGAGAGACGTGAAATGAACTCCTGAGGAAAGAGAGGGGAGGTTTTAGGCGTCTTATCGATCTTCAGCCGGCGTTTGAGAACTTTGCCGTCGTTGGTTGCAACGATACCCGTGGCTTTCGAAACTTCGATTACCAGTACGTCGAGACCTTCGCCAGCCTCGACGAGTTCCGCCACGACTGCTACGGGTGGAATGGTGTGCGAAGCAATGTATGCGGCGGCAAGGTCCGGATCGCGCCACCTGGGTGTTCGTACACCCGACACGATGCCGTCATCATTGATGCCGACGTAAAGCGTTCCTCCTTCAGCGTTTGCCAGTCCAACGACGGTCTCAACCACAACCTTGTCCGGTAGTCCGCTTTTAGGATCGCTCTTGAATTCGATCGTTAACGATTCTCTGGAAGGAAATTGTGGGAAAGAGAGATTGTCGGTGTTCATGGCAAAGAATCAACAGACGGAAAAGTGAAGCTAAGATACAGACGGTTAGCATCATGATGCTAAATTATAAAGACATTGATGTTAAGTGTATGTATAAACTGATGTTAAAAAGGAATGGTGATACATACATGTCCGTATGTATGATCTTAAGTTGTCTTTATCACGACCGACAAACAACGGAAGGTTAGAGATTTTTCGTCGAATCTAAGACGTGAACCTAAAAGAAGAGCCGCCTGCTTTACAGCAAGCGGCTCAATGCCTTAAAGACTTAAGCGGTCAGGCGATGAATTACATCATGCCGTCCATGCCGCCCATGCCGCCCATCGGGGGCACAGCCGGCTTGTCTTCAGGGATGTCGGCGACCATGCAGTCGGTCGTGAGAATCAGACCGGCCACGCTGGCAGCGTTCTGCAGAGCGGTACGGGTGACCTTGGTCGGGTCGAGAACGCCCATGGCAACCATGTCGCCGTATTCGCCCGTCTGAGCGTTGTAGCCGAAGTTGCCTTCACCGCCGGCAACCTTGTTGACGACCACGCTGGGTTCCTCGCCGCAGTTGGCGACAATCTGACGCATCGGTTCTTCCATAGCGCGCAGCACGATCTTAATGCCGGCGTTCTGCTCATCGTTGTCGCCCTTGAGGTCCTTGATGGCGAACTTGGTGCGCACGAGAGCCACACCGCCGCCCGGGACGATGCCTTCTTCCACGGCAGCGCGGGTAGCGTGCAGAGCGTCTTCCACGCGAGCCTTCTTTTCCTTCATTTCGACTTCGGTAGCGGCGCCGACCTTCACGAGGGCCACACCGCCGGCGAGCTTGGCAACGCGTTCCTGAAGCTTTTCACGGTCGTAGTCGCTCGTAGCGGCCTCGATCTGCTGACGGATCTGGGTGACGCGGCCTTCGATAGCCTGAGCGTCGCCGGCGCCGTCAATGATCGTCGTGGCTTCCTTGGTGACTTCAACGCGCTTGGCAGAACCCAACTGTTCGAGGGTTGCTTTTTCGAGCGTGAGGCCGAGGTCAGACGAGATAACCGTTGCGCCCGTGAGCACAGCGATGTCTTCGCACATGGCCTTGCGGCGGTCGCCCGGAGCCTTGACAGCCACAACCTTGAGGATGCCGCGGATGGAGTTCACCACGAGGGTGGCGAGGGCTTCACCGTCGACGTCTTCAGCGATGATCAACAGCGGACGAGAGGTCTTGGCAACCTGTTCGAGAACCGGCAGGAGTTCACGGATGTTGCTCACCTTCTTGTCGTGGATCAGGATGAAGGGGTTGTCGAGCACGGCGGCCTGACGTTCCGGCGTGTTGATGAAGTAGGGCGACAGGTAGCCGCGGTCAAACTGCATGCCTTCCACGACTTCGAGTTCGTTGTTGAGGCTCTTGCCGTCTTCGATCGTGATCACGCCTTCCTTGCCGACCTTGTCCATGGCCTGCGAGATGATGTCGCCGATTTCCTGATCGGAGTTAGCGGAGATGGCGCCAACCTGAGCGACTTCCTTGGAAGTGGTGGTCGGACGGGAGATCTTGCGCAGTTCTTCGATGGCGGCAGCCACGGCCTTGTCGATGCCGCGCTTGAGGTCCATCGGGTTCATGCCGGCGGCAACGTACTTCATGCCTTCGCAAACGATGGCCTGAGCGAGAACCGTAGCGGTGGTCGTACCGTCACCGGCGTTGTCGTTGGTCTTGGAGGCCACTTCGCGCACCATCTGGGCGCCCATGTTCTCAAACTTGTCCTTGAGATCAATTTCCTTGGCAACCGTCACGCCGTCCTTGGTCACGAGCGGACCGCCGAAGGCGCGTTCGAGCACCACGTTGCGGCCCTTCGGGCCGAGGGTCACCTTCACAGCGTTGGCGAGCGTGTTGATGCCGCGCACCATGCGGACGCGGGCGTCATCACCGAAGAGAACTTGCTTTGCAGCCATTTGTTTTTATCTCCGTTAAAAATTCTTTTATGAAATCAAACTGATATCGATTATTCGAGAACGCCCATGATGTCTTCTTCGCGCATCACGAGGAGTTCTTCACCGTTCACCTTCACAGTCTGACCGGCGTACTTGCCGAACAGAACACGGTCACCGACCTTCACGTCCATCGGAAGGAGCTTGCCGGCTTCGTCGCGCTTGCCGGGACCCACGGCGAGGACTTCACCCTGATCGGGCTTTTCACCGGCGGTGTCCGGAAGGACAATGCCGCTGGCGGTCGTGCGTTCGGCTTCAAGGCGCTTCACAATCACGCGGTCGTGTAACGGACGGATCTGCATTTTGTTTTCACTCCAAATTTGAATAACCATTGAAAGGCCGCGTTTTAGCGGCCGTTTCAGCAATGAAATCGTTTCAACGCGGGCACCGGGCCCGTTGCTAAAACCCCATATGGGGACGGGGTAAAAACATTTCAAGTCCCGAAGCAAAAATTTTTTCTCGGCTTTTTTGACACCGTTGTCATCAAGCTGAAACGAAGACAAAACAAGATTGCGCTACTTGTTCAGACCTTTGACCTGCGATAGATTGGAAGCGGTCCGAAAAAACTAACAAAAAAGTATGCTGAGCGCAGTCCGAAACATCGGTTCATTTCCCAAGGGCGTGATATTCACGCTCTGTGCGGCCATTTTCTGGGGCTCCATGGCCGTTGCCGCACAAGCGGTTATGGCTAACGGCGTTGTCAACGCCGCCGCGCTTGTGATCGTGCGGCTCTGTAGCTCGGGCGGTCTTCTGCTTTTGTGGTGCTGCATCACTGCCCGCAGCGAAATCATCAAGATTTTCACCAACTGGACCAATTTCCGTGATGTGCTTTTCGGCGCCGTTTTCATTTACGGCGGCCAATTTGCCTTCATGCTGGCGATTCACTATTCCAACGCGGGCGCAGCGGCCATCGTGCTCACCACTGTTCCGCTGTGGGTGGCGCTTTGGGAGATGATCGTGAATCGTTCTAAACCTTCACCGCGCATGGTGATCTGTTTTCTGCTCGCTGCGGTGGGCGTGACGCTCATTGTTACCAAGGGCGAGTTCGATGTTTCCCAATTCAATCTGACGGGGCTTACCTGGGCCATCATCTGCGCTGTCATGACGGCGGGCTATTCCGTACAGCCTCGGCAGCTCCTCAAGCGCGTGGCGGTGATGCCCGTGATGGGAAGTGCCATGCTTTTCGGCGGATTGATGGCTGTTGTCGCTTCCTTTTTTGTTCCCGCGACTTTTGATTTCTCGCGCTTTGATTGGAAAACGGGAACACTGCTTTTTCATGTGGTGTTTTTCGGCACCTTGATGGCCTTCTGTCTGTATATGACGGCGCTGCGATTGATCTCTCCCGTCATTGCGAGCATTCTCAGTTTAGGTGAACCCGTTTCGGCCTATCTGCTGTCGGTTTTGGTGATGGGCCTTGAAGTGGGCTTTATCGAAGGTATCGGCGTGGTGATGGTGCTGGCGACCGTGGTGCTGCTTGCCAAAACCCCGCGCAAGGCGAGCGATGGCGAGAACATTGCTCCTCGTTGGAAGAAGAAAGATTGAACTTCCGTTCATTCCGACTGAAGGCCGCAACCGATACAATTGCTCCGTTCCGGTCACAAGAGGCTAGAGCCTCGAAACACAAAGACGAACCAAAGCCGGAAGGGGGAGGGCGTCCGATTTCGGACGCGAATCATGCCGAATTCAGCAGTTCTCAAATTGAGTGCCGCCTTGGGGGCGCTTTTCCTGTCGTTCCCCGGATGGGCGCAGTTGCCGTCGGTGCTTCTAGAAGCGTTGGCGCGCACGTCTGTTTCTCTTGACGAAGTTGCCTTGTGGGTATCGCCCGCCGGTGTCAACGCACCTGTTGTTGCGCATCGTGCTGACCGATTGATGCAACCGGCCAGTTCCGTCAAAGTGGTGACGACGCTTGCTGGTCTTGATCTTCTCAAACCCGATTTCATCTGGAAAACGGAGATCCGCGCGCAGGCCTTGCCAGACAAAACGGGCGCCGTGCGTTCCGTGTCGCTCATCGGTTCGGGCGATCCGCATTTGATGATCGAGCAGGTGTGGCTTCTTGCCGAAAAACTGCGTCAGACCGGTGTCAAGCGCATTGTCGGTGATATCACGGTCGATCGCACGGCTTTCGGAGAAAAACCGGTCGATCAGGGCGCTTTTGACGGCGCTACCGACCGCTCCTACAACGTAGCAGCCGATGCGGCGCTCGTTAATCTCAAGGCCGTGTCGATTACGCTTGAGCCGGAAGACAACGGCAAGTGGGCCCGCGTCACTTCCCTTCCTGTGCTCGAAGGCTTTTCCGTCCCCAAACGCATCGCTTTGAGTAAGGGAGCATGCGGGGATTGGAAAAGCAAAGTCAAAGCTTCGTACACGGACAAGGGCGTGACTTTTAAAGGCGCGTTGCCGGCTTCCTGCGGCATCAAAGCGCTACACGTGTCGCGCTGGCAGGCTGACGACTACCTCACGCGTCTTTTAAAGCCGATTCTGCGTACTGTCGGGATCGCTTGGACGGGAGTCGTCAGAGAAGGGCGTGTTTCTGTCCAAAACGGCGTGGGACTGGCCGAAATCGAGTCGCAGCCGTTGCCTCAGATCGTGAGCTGGATTAACAAGTACTCTAATAACACAATGGCGCGGCACGTGTTTTTGACGCTGTCGCAGACCGATGCCGTCGGCGTTGCCAAACCGGCAACACTCTTACGCAGTCGTGCGGTGATTGACCGCTGGCTTGTGAAAGTTGCAGGGGCAGTTCCAGCTGGCACCTTTATCGACAACGGTTCGGGACTCTCGAGGGAAACAAAAATCTCGGCTGAAACCATGGGACGCGTGCTTAACTACGGATTTAATTCGTACGTTATGCCCGAATTCATGGCTTCCCTTCCTTCGGCGGGCTTTGACGGTACGATGAAAAAAAGAGGTCTGGCAACGGGCAGCGCCCACGTTAAAACAGGCCTTATTCGAGATGTGCGCTCTATTGCGGGATATGTGACCGACGTCAACGCCCGCCGCTGGAGCGTGGTGGTGATGATGAACGGAAAACGACTCGACGGTGACCGTCTTTTTTCTCAAGCCGTGTTGCAGTGGTGTGCGCAGGGCGGAGCTCAGGCGCTTTGGAATAAGCAACGCAATGGAGGTACGGCCCGATGAAACAGTCTTTGTGGGCGATTGCGGCGGCGGCCTGTTTTTCGATCATGGGTGCCTTCGTGAAGTTCTGCACGGAGGACTTGGGTTCCTTTGAACTCGTGTTTTACCGTTCGCTTTTCGGCGCCATCTTCATCGCGTTTGTGGTGGCAGGCAGCGGCGGCACGCTCAAGACGGAACACTTCCGGCACCATATCGTCCGATCTTTGTTGGGTGTCACGAGCGTTGCGCTGTGGTTTTATGCCTTGTCGCAGATGCATTTCGGTACCTGCATGACGCTCATTTACACGACGCCGCTATTCATGGCTTTGAACTTCATCATTCTTGCCAAATGCAAGGGTGAAAGAGCGCCTTGGGCGGTGGTGTTGGCTATTGTCACGGGCTTTATCGGCATTTGTCTGGTGATGAAACCGGGGCTTGGTACCGATGAATTTATTCCCGCGTTGATTTGCTTGGGTGTGGCGCTCATTGATCTTGCCGCCTACTGGCAGATGAAGCAAATGGGCAGACTCAACGAACCGAGTTATCGCATTGTGTTTTATTTCTGCGTCCTCGGTATGGTGTTTGCTGCCGTCGGTACCGTGGCGACGACAGGCTTTCACGTACCCAATCTCACCGGCATTGCGGGGCTTCTCGGCATGGGATTGTTTGCAACGCTTGGGCAGATTTGCACCACGCGTTCCTACGCTTACGGCAATATGTTGCTTTCTTCTTGTCTGAGCTTTTCGGCCGTGCCGTTTTCAGTGATCTTCGGTGTCACTCTCTTTGACGAATCGGTCGATCCTTTGTCGCTTTTCGGCATGACGCTCATTCTGATTGCCGGCATGTCGGCCGCTGTGGCTACAAAACGCATGGAAGCCAAACAGGAAGCCGCTGAGTTTGCGAGCAAAAAAACTTCCTGACATTACCCACAACGAAAACGGCAGGCGTCTTGTTTGACGTCTGCCATTGTTCAAAAACCGAAGAACCGGGAGCTTTTAGGGATCTGCTTTCTGGCTTTCTTGAGTCGGTGCCGGTTTTTCACCGACGTTTTCCTTCAAAGCCGCAATGAAAGCTGACTCCGTGAGGAGTTCCGGCAACACCGTGGCCGTTCCGTCCGTCTTGTAGAGCAGATAGAGCGGCACGCCCGTGCGTCCGAACTTATTGAGCATTTCAGTGATGTTGCTGTCGCGGTTTGTCCAGTCGGCTTCAAAGCGCGCGTAATTGAGGCGTGTCAGTTCCGCCGTGGCGGCATCGGTACGAAGCGCTGTGGCCTTGTTGAACTGACAGGTCACGCACCAGGCGGCGGTGAAGTCGACCACCACGGGCTGACCGCGGGCAATCGCAGAATTCACCGCTTCTTCGCTCCAGGGCTGCCACTGGTCGGACGCCATCACGGCTTCGGTGTCGACTCGGCGATCGAAATTGCCAAGACACAACAAAACCATGCAGCCGACGGTGACAAGTGCGCAGACGCCCTTGAGCACCTGTGAGCGACCGCGACCGTATTGTTCGCGACCTACGGCCCACAGAAGGCCGGTGACCGAACCCATGGCAAAGATCACGGTGAGAAGCCCGTAGAGTGTGACCTGACGCGAAAGCACCCAGATGAGCCAAAGGGCGGCCGCGGCCATCGGAATGGCCATGATGCGTTTAAAGGTAAGCATCCAGGCACCCGGACGCGGCAGAAGCTTCATCCAGGCCGGCACTAGGGTCAGGATAAGCCACGGCAGTGCCATGCCCAAGCCCAAAGACAGGAAGATGAGCATGCTCACTGCGCTGTCTTGCAACACGGCATACCCCAGTGCCGCACCCATGAAGGGGGCAGTGCAGGGGGAGGCCACGACTACGGCAAGAACGCCCGTAAAGAAGCTTCCGAGCGGCCCCGTACTCGGCAGTTTGCGTACGGCGCGGCTGTCGGCAAGGTGCGAAGCGGCTGTGAACTCAAAGACGCCCAGCAAGTTGAGCGTGAGCGCGCTAAAGAGCAGAATCAGAATCGCGACCACCCAGGGCTGCTGCAGCTGAAAGCCCCAGCCGATGGCCCAGCCAAGACTGCGAAGTATCACCAAGGCGCCGGCCAGTGCCGCCATGGAAAGCAACACGCCGCCCGTAAAGGCCAATCCATGCAGTGCCAAGGCTCCCTTGCGGCGAGAGCCGTCAACCAACTGCAGAATCTTGAGACTGAGTACCGGAAACACGCACGGCATAAGGTTCAAAATCAAGCCGCCCAGAAAAGCAAAACTCAGGGCCGTTGACGTACTCATGCTCGGAGGTGCTTCGGGTAGCTGCGCGGTCGGAGTGGCCGGCTCGGCTTGATCGGGAGCCGGTTTTTCTTCCGGAGCCCAAGGCAAAGGCACCTCGCCCGGCTTGATGTCGAGCGTTGTTTCAATGGCCCAGCCTTCGTTGTCCGGACCGCCGTCGGCGACGATCACGCCGGCAAAGGGTAACGGTTTGTCGGATTTGAGACTTTCCAGATACTCAGGAGCGGCTTTGAGGTAGAGCGACACTTGGTCTTTACCGAGCACGGCTCGATCGAGTTCCTTAAAGTCGACAAGACCTTCGGAGAGTGGGAAAAACTCCACCTTCTTTTCGATTTTGCCCGCCAGAGGCGCAAAGTCGATGCGAATGCGGCCGTCCTCAATCTGAGCCGAAATATGTTCGGAAACGACTTTTTCAGGGATGGACTTGAGCGTTTTTTCAAACTTGCCGGCAAAGGGGCCGGGTTTAGCTGCCACCTCCACTGGAAGCTTCATCGACACTTCGGCTGTGCCAGGAATGCAGACTTCCTTGCAAGCGAGATAGTCAACCTTGGCGCGCAGGGTGTACGTGCCGCCGTAAGGCGTTCCCCAGGGAATGTCCAGATTGAAGGGCAGCAGCACTTCGCCCGAGTACACGAAGTTGGTGATGGGCCCGAGCTTATGCTTTTGCGGCGTGGGCCAGCCGATTTGTTCGGCGGTCCAGCGGCGCGGCAACTTCCATTCGACACTCGGAGCAAAACCGGAGTCACCCGAGAACTGCCAGTACGTGTGCCAGCCCGGTTCGTGCTTGAGCAAAATGCCGATATCGTTGGTCGCGCGCGGAATCCCGGCCGTTTGTCGCGACACCAGCTGCACCGTCACGGTTTTGGGCTGGCCGCCGCCGGCAAAGGGTGAACCGGTGCCGGCTGAGCCCGCTCCCAAGCCGGTCGGAGCGGCCAATGCCACGGATGCTGCCGTCGTCAAGCCGAGCAGCAGCGTCGTTAAGCTGCGAAAGAGTTTCATTACCGCTTTGAACATTAAAGAGCCGCAAAAGCCTTGCGGGCGGCTGCGATAGTCGCTTCGATGTCTTCGTCGCTGTGAGCTGCCGACACGAAGCCCGCTTCGAAGATCGAAGGAGCAAGGTAAACACCTTCTTCGAGCATCGTGTGGAAGAACTTCGCAAACACGGCCGGATCGGCCTTCATGACGTCGTTAAAGCCGTTGGGCAGGTTTTCAAGGAAGAAGAGCCCCATCATGCCGCCCTGAGAGCGGGCGCAGAACGAAACGCCGGCTTCCTTGGCAGCAGCCGTCAGACCCGTCACAAGCTTGGTGGTCTTTTCCGAGAGGCTTTCGTAGAAGCCGGGCTTCTGGATTTCCTTCAGGGTGGCCAGACCGCAGGCAACAGCCACAGGGTTGCCCGAGAGGGTGCCGGCCTGATACACGGGGCCCAAAGGAGCGATCTTATTCATGACTTCGCGGCGTCCGCCGAAAGCGGCCACCGGCATGCCGCCGCCGATCACCTTGCCCATCATGGTGATGTCGGGCACGATGTTGTAAAGGGACTGTGCGCCGTGCAGCGCTACGCGAAAGCCCGTCATCACTTCGTCGACGATCAGAAGCGCACCGTATTGGGTGCACAGACCTCGCATCGTGTCCATGAATTCCTGCGTGGCCGGAACCATATTCATATTGCCGGCGATCGCTTCGACGATCACGCAGGCGATGTCGTCACCCCACTGCTTGAAGGCGTCTTCGAGCTGCTGCGGATTGTTGTATTCGAGGACGAGCGTGTGTTCGGTTGTGCCGGCCGGAACCCCTGCCGAAGAGGGATTGCCGAAGGTGAGCATGCCGGAGCCTGCCTTCACGAGCAGGCTGTCGCTGTGGCCGTGGTAGCAGCCTTCGAACTTGATGATCTTGTTGCGGCCTGTGTAGCCGCGAGCCAGGCGAATGGCGCTCATGCCGGCTTCCGTGCCGGAACTCACGAAGCGCACGGCTTCGACATTGGGCATGATCTTGATGACTTCTTCGGCAATAAGCGTTTCGCCTTCGGTGACGGCGCCGAACGACAAACCAGAGTCGACGGCGGCGTGCACGGCTTCAATCACGGCCGGATGGTTGTGGCCGAGGATCATCGGCCCCCAGGAGCCGATGTAATCGATGTAGCGGCGACCTTCGGCATCCCACATGTAGGCGCCTTTGGCGCGACGGATAAAGCGCGGTGCGCCGCCAACGCTCTTGAAAGCGCGTACGGGAGAATTCACGCCGCCGGGGATGCTCTGCTGAGCACGTTCAAAAAGTTCCTCGTTGATGCCCATTTTCTTTCCAATGCATTGAATCAATAAAAGCTGCAGGGCACCGGATACAGCCGATCCCTGCAAATTCAACGAAGTCTAGCAAGGTCAAGCCTATGTTTCGCTTAACAAGTGTGTGCGGATGCAAACAGTTTTGTGTCTCTGTTGTTCGAAGAGCCAGCAATGGAAATGAATCGGGTGCGGAAAGTTGCAGTACAGAAAAAATCCGCGTAAATTCTCACGCCTCACGTTGGGGTGAGGCGGACGGCCGCAATGAACTTGTTTTCATTGAGGAAAGTCCGGACTCCGAAGGGCACCGTAGCAGGTAACGCCTGTCCGCCGCAAGGCGAGGATTAGAGCAACAGAGACGAGCCGATTCAGTTCGGGTGAAACGGGCAATCTCTACGGGGAGTAACACCAAGTAAGCAGTCTTTGACCCGGCCCGGTGAGACTGCGGGTAGGTGGCTGGAGGCTCTGCGTGAGCAGAGTCCGAGATGAATGGTCGTCACTGCGGTTTTCGAAAGAAAGCCGCGGCACAGAATCCGGCTTATAGCTTCAGCCCGACGTGAACCGAACAAAAAAACGGGGAGCTTCCAAAAGGATGTCTCCCCATTTTGTCAAGATGCCTCGTTTGCCTTAGGCAAGCTTGATGCGGCCGTCAACGGCGATGGCTTCGCCCGTGGTGTTGGAAATCATCAGCGGATTGATGTCGAGTTCCTGCACAATCGGGAAGTCGGTCACCAACTGCGACAGACGCAGCAGCGTTTCTTCCACGCGTGAGATGTCGGCAGGCTTGGTGCCGCGGGCGCCTTCGAGAAGCTTGAAGGCTTTGACGGAACGCACCAGATCGTGCGCGTCGGCATCGGTAAGCGGAGCCAGAGCAAAACCAACGTCTTTCATTACTTCCACAAACACGCCGCCCGTGCCGAACATAATCATCGGACCGTACTGGGGATCGGCAGCGATGCCGCAGACGAGTTCGCGGTTGCTCTTGACCATTTCCTGAATGATGACGCCTTCAAGGCCGTCGAGAATTCCGCGTTCTTCAAGCTTGGCCACAAGATCGCGATACTGAGCGCGCAGTTCTTCGTCCGAGCCGATGTTCACGCGCACGCCGCCTACGTCGGTTTTGTGCGAAGTGCTCTTGGAGGTCATCTTCATCACAACGGGGTAGCCTACCTCCTGCGCGGCAGCCACTGCCTCGTCTTCCCCGACGGCAAAGCGGGCTCGGCAGACACGAACACCGTAGGCTTCGAGTACATCAAGGCTTTCACGCGTGGTGAGTTCCAGGCGCCCTTCGGACTTCACGGCAGCGAAGATATCGCTCACGGCTGACTTATTGACGTCAAAGACGGGCGTCGTGCCGACTGGGCGCTCCATCCACTTACGCTGCATATTGAGTCGTGCCAGACCGTCGACCGCTTCTTCGGCGTACATGAAGAACGGGATCGTGACTTCGCCCTTGGAGATTTCGCTGAAGAATTCGTTCTTTGTCATGAATACGCCCACGATGGGCTTTTCCGGGTGCTGCGCCTTGATCTCCATGAGCGCTTTGGCCACATCCGTGTCCTTGAGTCCGAGGAAGGGAAGATAAATCGAAATCACCATATCGACGCCTTCGTCGGCAAGCACCGTTTCGAGCGTGCGGCGATAGTGTTCAAGCGGCGCCGAAGCGATCATGTCGACCGGGTTCTTTACCGAAGCGGCGGCGGGCAGGAAGCTGCGCAGCGTTTCTTTCGTTGCTTCGGAAAGCTGGGCCATCTGCATTCCGTAGTCAATGACGCTGTCGGTGGCCATGATACCGGGGCCGCCCGAGTTGGTGATGATGCACACGCGGTCGCCCTTGGGAATCGGGCAGTTGGCAAAGACCTTGGCTGTGGCAAAGAGCTGCTTTAAGCTGTATTCGCGGATGACGCCGGACTGACGCAGCAAGGCTTCGGCGGCACGGTCGGACCCGGCAAGCGACCCGGTGTGTGAGCTCGCAGCCGAGGCGCCCGCAGCAGAACGGCCGGCCTTGAGCGCGAGCACGGGCTTGATCTTGGTTACTCGCGAGGCAAGCTTGCGGAAGTTTGCCGGATCCTTGATGGACTCCATGTAGAGAAGAATCTGACGGACGTCGTCCTGATCCTCCCAGTATTCGATGGCGTCTTCGGCATTGACGTCGGCCTGGTTGCCGATGGAGACGAACTGCGCAAAGCCGATGCCGAGGTCTTGCAAAATGTTGAGAATGCCGCCGCCCAACGCGCCCGATTGCGAGACGAAGCCGATGTCACCGCGCACCGGAAGCGATTCGGCAAAGCAGGCGTCCATGCGCACGTCCGGATGCGTGTTGACCACACCCAGACAATTGGGACCCACGCAGCGCATGCCGTACTTCTTGACGCGTTCGTAGAGCTGGGCTTCCATTTCGGCGCCTTCTTTGCCGGACTCCTTAAAGCCCGCGGAGATCACGACAAGCCCCTTGACGCCCTTTTCGTGGCACTGATCAATCGTGGAAAGCACAAACTTGGAGTTAACGACGATCACGGCCATGTCTACGGGACCTTCGATGTCGAGCACGCTCGGATAGGCCTGAAGACCTTCGATCATGCCGCCTTTGGGATTGACCGGGTAGATGCGGCCCTTAAAGCCGAACTCAATTAAGCGCTTCATCAGATCCGAGCCGATGGTGTGCGGCTTGGTGGAAGCGCCGATCACAGCAACGCTGGAGGGTTTCATGATGTGGTCAAGACTGTGCGACATGGTGTGTTCATCTCCAAAAGTACGGTTGGCGGGCAAATAAATCGGCGGGCGGCTTATTTCTTAGCCGCGCTGTTGGCGAGATTTTCTTCGATCGCTTCGACCGACATCAGGCCCGTGTAGCGGGATCCGTCGGGGAAAATCACGGCCGGAATGGAGTTGATGCCGAGCTTCTGACCGAGTTCAAGATTGCGGTCAAGTACGGCGCTGTTGCTGCATTGACCGACCTCGGGTACCTGGCCGCTTGCCATGGAGTCGAGGAAGGTCTTGACGGGGTCGCTCGCGCAGACGATGCGGCGCGCTTCTTCTCGCGAACGCAGCACCGGATACATGAAGTTGTAGACGGTGAGGTTGCCCGCTTTGCGCAGGTTCTGCTCAAGCAAACGGCAATAAGGGCAGTTGGCGTCGGTAAAGACGATGAGCTTGCGCTCGCCTTTGCCGTAGACGACCTTGATGGCGTCTTTCATCGGCAGCTCGTCCCATTTGATGCGGTTGAGTTCTTCAATGCGTTCGGCGGTGAGGTCGCGTTCCGTGGCCGAGTCGAAAATGCGGCCGATGATCAGGTGGCGCGCATCGGCGTCGGAATAGAAGATGCGCTTGTCAATGACCACTTCCCAGAGGCCGTTGACGGGGGACTTCATCACGGAGTCAGGCGCTTTGCCTGTGGCGGCCTGAACCGCTTTGCTGATTTTTTCAATCTGGGAGTCAGTCGCGGCGCTCGCGGTAGCGGAGGCCAGAGCGGCAAGACAGGTGAGGGAACAGGCGAGGGTTTTAATCTGCATGATTCGAAAAGTAAGGTTGCGGCGCCGACAGTCGAGACGATTCGGGGAAAATCGAGGCGGCCAGCGGCGGGAATCCAAGTGGTTCAAAGTGTAGCCGAAAAAGATGACCGCTCGCGTGATACAAATAGTTGCAATTGAGAGCGTGCCGACTGAGAAAACTTTGCGCTCGCTAAGTTTTCTAAGTTCGCCTTCTTTGTGCCGCCTGACGGGCAAAACGGCAAACTGAGAGGCACGAAATAGTCGGTTTTGGTCGGCTATGGGGCGGCTAACCCGGGGTTTCTAAACTGCGTGTTACCAAGAGGGGAGAAGAAGTTCCCCGACAGACAGAAAGCATTTGAAAACGGTTTTTTCTACAAGGAGTCACACCATGCTCAATCTCAAGACCATTGCCGCTGCCACCGCTCTTGCCTCCGTCATCGCTTTTGCTCCTGCCCAGGCTCAGTTTGTGGGCGGCCCGAGCAACGTGACCACCGTCAAGAACCTGCTCGACAGCGGCAAGGACGATCAGCTCGCTACGCTCGAAGGCTACATTGTGCAGCAGGTCAAGCATGAAAAGTACATGTTCCGCGACAGCACCGGCGAAATGCTCGTTGAAATCGACGACGAAGTCTTCAAGGGCCAGCGCGTTGATCCGAAAACCAAGGTGCGCATTGACGGCGAACTCGAACGCGACTTCATGGAAAAGGACAAGGTTGACGTCTACAACCTCACCATCCTGCGCTAATTCGCTAACCGCAGACGCATCACGGAGAACTGGAGAATGTCGAATCTGAAATCCATGACGCTTGCGGCGGCAGCCCTCGGCATTCCCGCCGCTCCCATCCAAGCGCAATTTGTCAGTGACAAGTCCCCCGTAGCGGTGACGACCGTTGCCGAATTGCTCAAAAACGGCAAGCAAGATCAGGAGGCGTCGCTCGAAGGCTTCATTATCGAGCAAGTCAAACGCAAGAAATACGTGTTTGCTGACGCGACGGGCCGAATCATTGCGGAAATACCTGATAAGGTTTTTCAAGGCCAGCGGGTGGATCCCAAAACCAAGATCCGTATTGAGGGCGAACTGGAACTTGAGCACGCCAAAAAGGAAACGATTGACGTCTATCGTCTGACGGTTCTGCCGGCAGTGCCGTAACAAACGCAACGCAGCACTTTGCAAAGCCGCTGGCTGACTTGCCGTAGACTACGGCAGGAAAGGAGCGGCGCTTTTTTTGTCGGCTAGGAAGCCGATTGACGCGACGAAAAAAATCTATGACCGAAAAGATTCTTCTTGTCGAAGACGACCCGATGATCGGAGAAGCGGTCGTCAATGCTCTGGCCGATGCTGGCAAAGCGGCTGACTGGGCCCGTAGCGGTTGGGAAGCCACAGGGTTTCTCTCGGAAAACAAGTACGATGCCGTGCTGCTGGACCTGGGCTTGCCCGGCAAGGACGGCATGAGCGTGTTGCGTGAGCTGCGCGCCAAGGATTCCGAAACTCCGGTGGTGATTCTGACGGCCCGGGACGGACTGGACGACCGTTTAGCCGGTCTGGACGCGGGGGCTGATGACTACGTGGTCAAGCCTTTTCATATGTCCGAAGTGCTGGCAAGGTTGCGCGCCATCGAACGGCGACGCCAGGGTGCGCAGGCCGCAAGCAAGCTGCTCACCAACGGAACGATGACGCTCAATTGCGAAACTAAGACCGTGCGCTTGCATGCGCCCGAGGGTGACAAGGAAGTGGCGCTCAGTAAGCGCGAATTTGATCTGATGGAGGCGCTCATGACGCGACCGGGCGCCATTTTGTCACGTACCACGCTCGAAGAGCGTCTCTACGGAGACGGCGACATGCCCGAGAGCAATGCTCTGGAATTCATCATCCACGGCTTGCGCAAAAAGCTCGGTGCAAATGCTATCGGAAACGTCCGTGGTCTGGGATGGATGGTGCACAAGGGACGCGCGGCAGGACGATAACTTATGATTTTCAGAAAACATTCGCTTCTAAAGCGAGTGACGCTTTGGTGTGCGGGCACGCTTGCCGTGTTTTCGCTCATCACGGCGGCCGCGAGTTTTGCCATTGGTTACGAAGAGGCCAAAGACCGTCAGGATGACATCCTCAAGGAAGTGGTGGGGATGCTCTCGCGCGACATCGTGCAACAGCGTCAGCGCAACAAAATTCAGGAACTCACTCTCGGGGGTTTTTACGGCCCCGGCTCGGACAAAGGTGAGACGTTGCCGCAGTACGGTGCGCTCACCATGGACGACGATGTTTTTGAGGACCATTTTCAACTTGACGACGACAGCAAGGACGCCGTGGTGCAGGCCGGTGAAACGGTTTTGGTGCGCATGCTGCACAAAAAAGGCCGAGCCTTGACAGTGACCTTTAGGCAACCTTATTCGAACGGTGCGCATACGGCGGAGTTTGCCGGCGACAAGTATCGTTTTTATTTGAGAACGCTTTCCGACGGCACGCATGTGGCTGCCGCTCAGCGGCTAAGCGAGCGCAACGAAGAAATTCTGGTGAGGGCGCTTACCGCAGCCGCTCCCATTCTGATACTGACGCCCGTGATGCTGCTGGTTTTGATTTTGGTACTTTGGCACGGGTTAAAGCCGGTGCAGAGGCTCGTTAAAGAAATTCAGGAGCGCAAGGCCGATGACTTGAGTTCGCTTTCATACGAAGGCGTGCCCGAAGAACTCGAGCGCATCATGACAGCCGTCAACGATATGTTCGCTCGCGTGGAGGAACTTCGAGGACGCGAGACACGGTTTGTTGCCGATGCGGCCCATGAACTGCGCAGTCCAGTGACGGCTTTGAGTCTGCAGGTCGATCGTTTGAGCGACATGCCGATGTCCGAGCAGGCGCAGCAAACAGTAGCGGATATCCGAGCGGGCATCGCGCGTCTCTCTAACCTCATCAGTCAGCTGCTGACGCTCAAGCGCGTGCAGGCCGGACAGGAAAAAGCCGTCGACGGTCCGCAAACGGCGCAGTGCTTGAAGGTGGTGACTTCGGTCGTTGAAGATATTTATTGGGAGGCCGAAAGCAAGGAGATTGCCGTTGAGGTGGCAGGGTTTGACACCAACGAAGCACAAAGCGCCTGTGCGGCGATGCCCGAAGCTTCGCTTTTCTGTCTCGTGCGAAATCTCGTGCACAACGCCGTGCACTATGTTCCGCAGGGCGGCAGTGTGACGATTGCTTTCCGTCAGACGGGGGATCGCCTCAGTTTGTGTGTGGCCGACAACGGCCCTGGGATTCCTGAGGCCGAGCGAGGCCGTGTCTTTGACCCGTTTTACCGTGTTTTGGGAACGCAACAGACCGGAACCGGTCTGGGGCTGGCCATCTGCAAGACCATTGCTGATCGATACGACTGCACCATTGCGCTTGACTGGACCGATCGGCAGGCTCAAAAGGGCTTGAGCGTGACGGTGGATATGCCGAAGGCATAACAAAAAGGCCCTGAAAGCTTCAAGGCCTTTTTGGAGGCGGAACGACAAAACGGTCAGACGACGGGTTTGCCGCTCGTTTCTTTCTTTTCAATTTCGGTTAGCAGCTCGCGCGCGCGGTGCTGAGCAAACTCGATGTTGGGCACGAAGTTGGCTCCGAGGCTTTGCGCAATGCCGGTACGCTGCAGTTGGCGCTGCGGGTGGCCGGAAGCGCCCGCGATGATGAGCTCGTGGTTGCGGCGCTTGAGTGCACGCATGAAGACCTGCAGGATGTCCATCGCCGAGTTGTCAATGTTGAGCAAATCGGTGCAGTCGAGGATCACGACCTTGGCGGCATCAGGCGAGGTGATGCGCTTGGGATCGGTAACGTCTTCGAGCTTGCTGACGGAACCGAAGAAGAGAGCGCCGGTGAGCTTCCAGCATTCCACCGTTTCGGGCATGTCGAAGGGTAGCGTTTGACGCGTGACGCGGGTGAGCGTGTTCATGCGGTAGATAAAGAAAACGCAGGAGACCAACAGGCCGACTTCAACGGCGACCGTGAGGTCGAAAATCACCGTCAGGAGGAACGTTGTGATTAGCGTGGCCTTGTAGCTCATCGTCATCTGGCGCAGGCGGGAGAATTCACGCCAGTTGCCCATATTCCACGCAACAAAGAACAGGATTGCAGCCAGTGCCGCTAGGGGGATGTCGCCTGCTAAGGGAGCGGCGGCCAAAATCACGACCAAAAGCGTGAGGGCGTGTACGATGCCCGCAACGGGGCTGGCCGCGCCGCTCTTGATGTTGGTGACGGTTCGCGCAATGGTGCCGGTGGCCGGAATGCCGCCGAAGAAAGGTACGACGAAGTTGGCCACGCCCTGACCCATCAATTCCTGATTGGGGTCGTGACGATCGTCGGTCATGGCGTCTGCGACGCGGGCACACAACAAGCTTTCAATGGCGCCCAGCAACGCGATCGTGATCATCGGGCCGATCAGATGCTTGAAGGCTTCCCAGGAAAAATCGGGAAGGGTCAGATCGGGAAGCTTCTGCGGAATTCCGCCGAACTTGGTTCCGATGGTTTCAACCGGAAGATTGAAGACGGAGACCACAACGGTGGAAGCCACGAGCACGACCACGGTGCCCGGCAGATGCGCCATCCAACGTTTCCAGGGCGCGCCGCCCATGACGTAACCCTTGGGCCAGAACTTGACGATGAGAAAACTCACGAGAGCCAGGCAGAACGCATAAGGGTTAAAGGTATCAATGTGCGCGTAAAGAGTCTGAATTTGGTGGAAAAAGTCCGCCGGCATTTTCTCGATTGTCAGTCCCAAGAAGTCTTTGACTTGACTCAGGCCGATCAATACGGCAATACCGTTCGTAAAGCCGATGACGATGGAGACGGGAATGAAACGAATGAAGCTTCCTAGCTTAAATAGCCCCATCAGAAAGAGAATGACGCCCGAACCGATGGTGGCCAGCAACAGGTTGCCCAGACCGTAGTTGGCGATGATGCCGTAGATGATAACGATGAAAGCGCCCGCGGGGCCGCCGATTTGCACACGGCAGCCGCCCAGGAGTGAAATCAGAAAGCCCGCAATGATGGCCGTATAGATGCCGGCTTCGGGCGGTACGCCCGAGGCGATACCGAAAGCCATGGCAAGTGGCAAAGCCACCATGCCGACCGTCAAACCGGCGCTGATGTCGCGCGTGAGCATCCGCGTGTTGTAGTGGCGGAGCGCATCCAACGTGACGGGATGAAAGCGTTGAACGGGCAGACTGCCCAGGAATGCTTTGGCGGAAGAAACGAACGACATGGTAAAAACAAAGACGTCGGTTCTCGGTCGCAGGCGTTAGGCCGGCTTGTGCCTTGGTCGAACAAGTCAGTCTGCGTCAGTTGGGCCGGGAGATTTCGAAAGAGCGTAAATTGTAAGCACGGCGACGCCGCGCAAATATGCGGATTAACGAGAAGTCTAAAGAGCGATGCGGCAAAGAACAAACGACCGGAGGGAAATTTTGTTTCCGTCCGGTCGTTGGTCTTCGATTAACTGAATCGGTCGGGTGATCAGTGCGGATAGAGCGCGCCGAGCAGACGAGCGCCGGTGGCGTTGGTCACTTCGGGAAGATTGCCGGGTTTCTTCTGCAGGAAGGCCCATGCAAGCCAAGCAAAGGCCATCGCTTCGACGTGCATCGGGTCAACACCGAGAGCCGAGGTCGAGCGCACGTAAATGGTGTCGCCGGCACATTCGCGGATGCACTGAGCAAGCGCACCGTTCAAGGCGCCGCCTCCGCACAGGTAGATTTCTTCGGTGCGGCCGGCAAACTTCTTGATGGCGTCGGTGATCGTACGGGCCGTGAGCATCACAAGAGTGGCCTGCACGTCGGCGGGTTCCAGCGTGCCGAATTCGGCGAGCTGAGATTCGAGCCATTCGAGGTTAAAGTGTTCGCGGCCGGTGCTCTTGGGGGGCTGACGGTCGAAGTAGGGGTCCGAGAGGAGTTTGGCGAGCAGATCGTCGTGCACGCGCCCCGTTGCGCCCCAGGCCCCGTTCGTGTCGTAGGGGCGGGCAATGTGTTTGCGGCACCAGGCGTCCAGAAGAATATTGCCCGGACCGCAGTCAAAGCCGATAATCTTGCCGTAGCCGCGGCGCGGCGGCAGGAACGTGACATTGGCAATGCCGCCGATGTTAACGACCGAGCGGGCAACTTCGCCCATGAAGACCTGACGGTGGAAAGCGGGCACAAGCGGAGCCCCTTCGCCGCCGGCGGCGATATCGCGGCTGCGGAAATCGCTCACGACGTCAAGGCCCGAAAGTTCTGCAACGAGTGCCGGGTTGTTGAGTTGCAATGTCCAGCCCTGTTCGGGACGATGCCGAATTGTCTGACCGTGAATGCCGACGGCGGCAACGTCCTTTCGGCCGATGTCGGCCACGTCGAGCAACTCATTGATGCAATGCACGTAGAACTTGCCGAGTTCCACGGAAGCGGCGCCCATGCGATCAATTTCATTGTCGCCGGGCTGACACAGCGCAAGAAGCTTTCCCTTGAGCGGCTTAGGAAATTCGATGTGGTGATGGCCGATCAGACGCGGTCCCACTCCGGAAAAATCGACGGCGACGGCATCTACGCCGTCAAGACTGGTTCCCGACATTAAACCCAGGGTCACTGTCTTGGCCATGGTTGAAAATCTCCGATTTGGTTTGGGAAAGGGGGTATTTTAGTTCGTTTGAGAAACGGCGTTCTTGTCGACAAGACTGCTCACCTGCAACTTTTGCAAGCGTGCCAGTTTGGCGCGCAGCGGAGCGATGAGCACTTCCATCTGTGCAAATTGGTATGGGGTGAGCGTCTTGGTGTCCGGTAGGCGCACGGTCATCGGATTGATCTGCACATTGCCGAACTTCAGTTCGTAGTGCAGGTGCGGCCCCGTTGCCAGTCCCGTCTGGCCAACACGGCCGATCACTTCGCCGTATTTGACTTTCGCGCCCTTTTTGACGTGCGAATCAATGGAGGAGAGGTGCGCGTAAAGCGTCTGAATGCCCGGGCCGTGCGCGATGCGGATGTAGTTGCCGTAACCGGTGCCGACGCCCGCAAATTCCACGGTGCCGTCGGCCGCGGCGCGCACTACGGCGCCCCAGGGTGCGCGGAAGTCCGTACCCAAATGCGGACGCAAAACACCCGTTACAGGGTGACGGCGCATGGGAGAAAATTCACTCGTCACGCTTTGCACGTCCAGTGGCACGCGCATGAACGTACGGCGAGAAATATTGCCTTCGGCATCGTAGAAATTGCCGCCGGCGTTGTCGTTGTCGAAACGAAAGAGTTCGGTCGTTTTGCCGTTGTGATCAAGCTGCATGGCCAACAGTCGGCCGTGGCGCACGAAACTGCCTTCGGCAAACTTCGTTTCGTAGATCAGACGAAAGGCGTCGCCGCGCTGCAGTTGGCTTACGATGTCGCGGTCAAAGTCGAAAGCCGAGTGCATCTGCTCGACGATCTTGGCCGGAACGCCGGCGTTTAAGAGACTTGCATCGGGTGAACTCGACACCACACCGTTGGCCATGGTGAGTTCAGTGTCATATTCGTAAGGCGTTGTGTTGGCCTGAAAGCCTCTTGCCGTGCGACGTACTTCCAAACGAGAGCCTTTGCCGGAAATGTCGCTGTCGGTATAAAGGCGCAGCTCTTCAAGTTTGCCGTCTTCACCGGCTACGGCCGTCACAAACTGACCTTGTTTGGGGTAGACGAGCGCGTGGGTTTCGGGATTGCGAAGAATGAAGTCGCGCGCCTGTGTGTCTTTGATTTGCAAACGAGCCAGAAGCGATGTGAGTGTTTCAGCTTCGCGCACAAAAATTTCGTGAGAAATCGGATCGGTGACGGCTTCGATGGCTGCCATTTGACCTCTCAAATCGGGAAGACGCACCGGTTCGACCGTGAGCGTACGAACGGGCGAAGCCGTGAGTGTCTCGCTTGGAATCGAGTAGTAAAGAGCAGCTGTGGCCCCGATCGGAAGCACACAGAAGAGGCCAAGCGCAACCAAATAGGTGCGAGTGACGCCGCCACCGCCCACCTGGGACAGACGCCGAGAGCGAGCGAGGTCGATGACGCCTTTGCCAAGGCGTCGCAATTCTTTACCGACAATAAGTTGAGAGGTCATTTAAGAGGAGAATCTGAGCCGACAGTGCTTTTTGACGTCCATTTTGCACGGTTGCACCAAACCAAGCTGACATTTTAGATTGATCGTTCAACGCTGTCTGAAAATGAAAAAAGAATTTGCATTTCGGACAAGCCGTTACAGGCTTGCGTTGCGAGCCATCTGAGCTTGATTCTTTGCCGTTCGGTACAATATCGCTCCGTTTGCTGCGAATGTGTCGCAGCCGTTGAATGAAAAAGCTTTTTGGGAATTCCATACCGATGTCTGTTGAATCCGCCCGTACCGAAGAAAAGAAATACGAAGTCACGCCCGAAATCAAGGAGGCAATGGTCACGATTGCCCGCGGTACCGACACGCTTTTGATCGAAAGCGAATTGGAGCAGAAGCTGGCCCGCGCCAAGGCGACCGGCACCAAGCTGCGCTGCAAGCTCGGTCTGGATCCCACGGCACCTGACATTCACGTCGGTCACACGGTTGTACTCAATAAGCTTCGTCAGCTGCAGGATCTCGGCCACACTGTGATTTTCCTGATCGGCGACTTTACGGCAGCCATCGGCGATCCGACCGGCCGCAACACGACCCGTCCGCCGCTGTCGCCCGAGCAGATCAAGGTTAACGCTGAGACCTATCTCGAACAGGCTGCTCACGTCATCGACATTGAAAAGGCCGAAGTGCGCTGGAATTCCGAATGGTGCAACCAGTTGGGTGCCACGGGCCTTATTCAGCTTGCCAGCCGCTATACGGTGGCTCGACTGCTTGAGCGTGACGACTTTGCCAAGCGTTTCTCCGAACAGCTTCCGATTGCCGTGCACGAATTGATTTACCCCCTGATGCAGGGTTACGACTCGGTGGCGCTTCATGCCGATCTGGAACTCGGCGGTTCCGATCAGCGCTTTAACCTGCTCGTCGGCCGCGAACTGCAGCGTCAGTACGGGCAGGAGCCGCAGTGCATCCTGACGATGCCTTTGCTGGTGGGCTTGGACGGTGTCAATAAGATGAGTAAGTCCAAGCACAACTACATCGGCATCACGGAAAGCGCCGACGAGATGTTCGGCAAGGTGATGAGCATTTCCGATACGCTCATGTGGGATTGGTACAACCTGCTGAGCCTAAAGAGCAACGCTGCGATTGCCGAACTCAAGAGTGAGTGCGAAAACGGCCGCAATCCGCGCGACGCCAAGGTGCTGCTTGCTAAGGAAATCGTGGCGCGCTTTCACGACGACAAGGCGGCCGATGCAGCCGAAGCCGAATTCAACAATCGCTTCCGCGCCGGTGCCGTGCCTTCGGACATCCCAGAAGTCAACGTCGCCGCTCCCGACGGTGAAATTGGCATTGCCCGTCTCATCAAGGAAGCAGGTCTATGCCCGAGCACGGGTGAGGCCAACCGCAACATCGATCAGGGGGGCGTGCGTCTGGAAGGCGAACGTATTTCCGATCGCGGTCTCAAGGTCAAACCCGGTACCTACACGTTGCAGGTCGGCAAGCGCCGCTGGGCTAAGGTCACGGTGAGTTAAAAAATGATCGCGTTGTTGCAGCGCGTGGCGCAGGCCGGCGTGACGGTCGACGGAGAAACCGTGGGTGAAGTCGGTCGCGGTCTGTGCGTGCTTGTCTGTGCCGTCAAGGGCGACACCGAAGAGAAGGCGCGAGCCCTGGCGCAAAAAGTGTTGCGCTACCGCATATTTGAAGACGATGCCGGCAAGATGAATCGTTCGGTGTCGGATATCGTCGGCCAATTGCTTCTTGTGTCGCAATTTACGCTTGCTGCCGACCAGCCGCGGCAACCGTCCGAGCTTTACGCCCGCGGCTGCTCCCGAAGACGGAAAGCGACTCTTTGACATTTTTGTCGAGGAATGTGCGGCTTCCGGACTGAAGACTGCGACAGGCATTTTCGGAGCGCACATGGTCGTTAATATCATCAACGACGGACCGGTAACTATATGGCTTGAGAACTAAGAGCCGAAAAATCTGCTTTGTACGGAAAGACTTCCGAGTTGCTCGAGGCTCGTCGGGCGGTTGACTCGGAGGTCTTTTTGTTTTT
>ENA-ORQX01000656-ORQX01000656.1-human-gut-metagenome-genome-assembly--contig:-NODE-656-length-26202-cov-3.617470_pt1 | contig 26202 bp, 18 predicted proteins | sample MGYA00242170_ERZ509124 | MGnify/ENA primary metagenome ERZ509124 (study PRJEB26280, sample SAMEA2338647) | human gut metagenome | biome: human gut; feature: human-associated habitat; material: faeces... | reverse complement strand
CAAGCACGTGGAGCTGACCGTCAAGGTTGAACCCGATCTCATCGGCGGCGTGAAGCTGACGATGGGCGGCGTGCAGTATGACGGCACTGTCCGGCACCATCTGGACGAGCTCCAGCGCATCCTGCAAACAAATAGTAACTGAAAGCTGGTGAAGCTATGGAATTAAGACCGGAAGAGATTTCCCGCATCATCCGTTCGCAAATCAAACACTACGAAACAAAGATCAACCAGTCTGAGACCGGCACCGTCACCCTGATCGGCGACGGCATTGCCCGCGTATACGGTCTGGATAATGTCCGCTATAACGAAATGGTGGAATTTGCCAACGGAGTTAAGGGAATGGCTCTTAACCTGGAAGAAGACAATGTCGGCGTCGTTTTGTTCGGTTCCGACGAAGGAATCCGCGAAGGCGACATTGTCCGTCGCACCGACCGCATCGTCAGCGTGCCTGTCGGCAAAGAACTGCTCGGCCGGGTGGTCGACGCGCTCGGCGAGCCGATTGACGGATTGGGCAAAATCAATGCAACCGAATACAGCAATTCGGAAGTGAAGGCGCCGGGTATCATTGAACGGCGAAGCGTGCACGAACCGGTACAGACCGGACTCAAAATCGTTGACGCGCTGATTCCGATCGGCCGCGGCCAGCGCGAGCTGATCATCGGCGACCGTCAGACCGGCAAAACCTCAATCATTCTCGACACCATCATCAATCAGAAAAAAATCAATGACGCAGCCAAGTCGGACAAAGAAAAACTGTTTTGTATTTACGTGGCGGTGGGGCAAAAACGCTCGACCGTGGCCCAGGTGGTCAAAACTTTGAAAGACTACGGCGCAATGGACTATACGATCGTGGTTGCGGCCACCGCTTCCGACGCGGCGCCGATGCAGTTCATCGCGCCTTATTCGGGCTGCGCGATGGGCGAATATTTTCGTGACAACGGCATGCATGCGGTAATTTTTTACGACGACCTGTCCAAGCAGGCGACGGCTTACCGGCAAATGTCGCTTCTGCTCCGTCGTCCGCCCGGGCGCGAAGCCTATCCGGGCGACGTTTTCTATCTGCATTCCCGCCTGTTGGAACGGGCGGCGAAAATGAGCGATGAAGAAGGCGGCGGCTCATTGACGGCGATGCCGGTGATCGAAACCCAGGCAGGCGACGTTTCGGCCTACATCCCGACCAACGTCATCTCCATTACCGACGGCCAGATATTCCTCGAAACCTCGTTGTTTTATCAGGGCGTGCGACCGGCCGTCAACGTCGGCATTTCGGTCAGCCGGGTAGGGTCTGCCGCGCAGATCAAAGCGATGAAGCAGGTGGCCGGCAAAATCAAGCTGGAACTGGCGCAATACCGGGAAATGGCTTCCTTTGCCAAATTTGCTTCCGACATGGACGCTTCGACCAAACGGCTGATTTCCCGCGGCGAACGACTGACGGAGCTGTTGAAGCAGCCGGTTTATCATCCGATGCCGGTGGCGGAAGAAGTGGTTGCCATTTTTGCCGGCGTCCGCGGCTATCTCGACAAGATTGAGGTGAGCGAAACGGCGGATTTTGAAAACCGGGCGCTGGCGGAAATCCGCGCCGCCCATGAGGACTTCCTGCGGGAAATCGACGAGAAAAAAGTCATTTCCGAGGAACTGGACAAGAAAATCGGCGATTTTTACGCCGCGTTTACCGACAACTATCTTGCCGACAAGCGGCAAAAGGCGGCATAGGAAAGCAAAATGGCAGGGTTAAAAGAGTTACGCGGACGGATAGAGGCGATCAAATCGACCGAAAAAATCACTTCGGCGATGAAAATGGTTGCCGCTTCCCGCCTGCGCCGCGCTCAGGACGTGCTGGACAAAAGTGCGGCGTATCGCGACAACCTCTATGCCGCGGCCGGGCGCACCTGGCGCTTCGTATGGCGAAAAGCTGAGGAAAGCGGCCGTCCGCCCGAGCTGCCGGCCATTTGCAGGGGCAGCGGTGAGGATAAAAAATACCTTTTGGTGGTGCTTTCTTCCGACCGCGGCCTGTGCGGCAGTTACAACGCCATGATTGCGAGGACGGCGATGAACCGGATCGAGGAGCTGAAAGCGGCGGGAAAAGAGGTTAAAATCATCACTCTCGGCACCCGCGGGTACAATGCGCTCAAGCGTCATTATGCGGACGAAATCGTCCGCTCGGCGGAGTCTGCCGCCAACCGGGGCGTTGACTACGAAGAGGCGGAAGCGCTCGCGGCCGAAGTGCTGACGATGTTCGGCTTAAAAGAAATCGACGTCTGCGAAGTCGTTTACAGCCATTTCCGTTCGGCGATGAGCCGCGACGTCAAAAGCCGGCAGATTCTGCCGCTGACGCCGGAAATGCTGACGGACGAACTGCCGGGTGAGATGAGCGGCGGCGCCTTTTTTGAAAGCGAGCCGGAAAGCGGGCTGCTGCTTGCACAACTGATGCCGCTGGTTTTCAAAGAAGCGGTTTTTGACATTATGATAAATTCTCAGGCTTCGGAACAGGGGGCGCGCATGACCTCGATGGACAACGCGACCCGCAACGCCGGCGATATGATTTCCCGCCTGACGCTGAGGTATAACCGCATGCGGCAGACGGCAATCACCACCGAACTGGTGGAAATTATTGCCGGCGCCGAGGCAATTTAGAGCAGGATTAAGGAGTGTTTGATGAGCGAAAAAACAGAACAGCCGGGACATATTTTTCAGGTGATGGGCGCCGTTGTCGACGTCAAGTTTGACAGTCTGGACGACCTGCCGAACATCTATACCGCGCTTGAATGCGACAATCAGGGCAAAAGGCTGGTGCTTGAGGTGGAGCAGCAGCTGGGCGAAGGCGTGGTTCGTACCATTGCCATGGACACGACCGACGGTCTGACCCGCGGCCAGCCGGTGAAGAACACCGGCAAGCCGATCGAGGTGCCGGTCGGGCCGGGACTGCTCGGCCGCATCATCAACGTGACCGGCGATCCGGTGGACGGCCGCGGCAAAGTCGAAGCCAGGGATTATTTTTCCATTCACCGGGAAGCGCCGTCTTTTACCGAACAATCGACGGAAACGGAAATTCTCACCACCGGCATCAAGGTCATCGACCTGCTGGAACCCTATGCCAAAGGCGGCAAGATCGGCCTTTTCGGCGGCGCCGGAGTAGGCAAAACGGTTCTGATCATGGAACTGATCAACAACATCGCCAAAGGCCACGGCGGCTATTCGGTCTTTGCCGGGGTCGGCGAGCGCACCCGCGAGGGCAACGACCTGTATAACGAAATGATCCAGTCCGGAGTTATCGACATAAAAGGCGGCAACTCCAAAACCGTGCTTGTCTACGGACAGATGAACGAACCGCCGGGGGCGCGCGCCCGCGTGGCTTTGAGCGGCCTGACGGAAGCCGAATATTTTCGCGACGTGGAGCATCAGGACGTGTTGTTTTTCGTTGACAACATTTTCCGTTTTACTCAGGCGGGATCGGAAATTTCCGCGCTTTTGGGGCGCATTCCTTCGGCCGTCGGCTATCAGCCGACTTTGGGTACCGACATGGGCGCCATGCAGGAACGCATCACCTCGACCAAAAACGGGTCAATTACCTCGGTGCAGGCGGTTTACGTACCGGCCGACGACCTGACCGACCCGGCGCCGGCCACCACTTTTGCCCACCTGGACGCCACCACCGTGCTGAGCCGCAGCATTTCCGAGCTGGGCATTTATCCGGCGGTCGATCCGCTCGATTCCACCAGCCGCGTACTGTCGCCGTCGGTTGTCGGCGAAGAACACTATCGGGTAGCTCGCGGCGTACAGGAAATTTTGCAGAAATATAAATCGCTGCAGGATATTATCGCCATTCTGGGCATGGACGAACTTTCCGACGAAGACCGACTGACGGTTTCCCGTGCCCGCAAGATCCAGCGCTTTTTGTCGCAGCCGTTTTTTGTCGCTGAGGTGTTTACCGGCACCAAAGGCGAGTTTGTCAAGCTGGAAGATACCATTAAGGGCTTTAAGGAAATCCTCGAAGGCAAGCACGACGACGTTCCCGAACAGGCCTTTTATATGGTCGGCACCATTGAACAGGCTTTGGAAAAAGCGGAAAAAATGAAAAAAGGCGGCGAATAGAAGAGGAATCAAATGGCGGAAAAAGTCAAACTGGTGCTGACAAGGCCAGACAAAACGATAAAAAGCGGAACGTATGCCGGGATTGTGCTGCCGGGTTACCCGGACAACCTGACTGTGATTGCCGACCGCGCGCCGAGCATTGTCCGAATTGAACCGGGTGTTGTTCAGCTTTTAAGCGAGGCCGGCAATGCGGAAGAAAAGTTTTTTGTTGGCAACGGCGTGGCTCAGATAGTGGATAATGTTTGCACAATTTCGGTCGAAAAGGCAATTCTTACTCAAGGTATAATGTTACAAGATGCGGTTAATCTTTTAGAAAACTCCCCGAGTGAATCTGAAAGGAGGTTCTACGGAGTCGTTGTAGAGCATCTTATTGCTTATTCATAAAAATTCATTTCTGCTTTGAGGTTGCAAGATGCTTCAAAGCAGTTTTTTTTATGCTTTTTAAGACAGTTGTGTTAATTTTTAATTTCTCTGAAAAGTTTTATACACAGTTTTTCCGTTACTAAATATACTGTATTTACAAAAAAGTATCAATTAACAACCGTATTGCCGTTCGATTTCTAACTTAAGGTTATCTTTTTCGTATTGACTTATTAGATAGTAGTGCCAAACTCGATTACATCGTTAAGAATAAAACATCCCGTTTTTTCTTGTAACGTTTGCGTAAAACTTTTTATAGGAGTTATTCATGAAAAATAAACTTTTATTAACAACGGCATTAGCTGGTGCAGTGTTTGCTGTATCGGCAAATGCTAAAGTTGTAGAAGGTACAAAAGGATACCTTATTCCTCAGGGAGAAACTTATGTTTTAGAGGAAAATTCACTTGTACAAAACAATACAAGTGATATCGGCGGTGCATTTTCTACAAGTAAGCCAGGAAAAAATGGTGCTGGAAAGCTGGTTGTAAAATCTGGCACTGTGTTTAAGAACAATACCGCTGATTACGACGGTGGCGCTATTGGCAGTTTCGGAATTTTGGAAATTGATGGGGCAAAATTTGAAGCTAACAAATCACAGTTAGGAACAACAGATTCCCAACCTATCGGCGGTGGAGCCATTTCCTTGGGTATCGATGCTGTAACAACTATTTCTAATACCGAATTTGTAGGTAATGAAACCGGATTTAATGGTGGTGCTATTGGCACAAGACGCACGATCAATAATGGCGATATTGCCAACCAATCGCATAATAACCATAGTTTAGTTATATCAAATTCTAAATTTGTCGGGAATACAGCAACAGGTAAAACAACCGACCAAAGCGATAATAAACTTACAGGTGGCTTCGGTGGTGCAATTGCTAACTCCTTTAATAATACGCAAATAAGCAACTCTACGTTTACAAACAACAAAGCTGTAAATGGGGGTGCAGTTTATAATCAATCTCTTTTTAATACCAATAACCAAACACAAGAGGTTGATAAAGGCGGAAATATTAAATTTGCTGATGTTACATTCTCGGGAAACACGGCAAGTGCTAATGGCGGTGCCATCTATAGCGACCGAAACACAAAAACAGATCTGACTGGAAAGGTTGATTTTACAGGCAACACCGCGGATAATGCTGGTGGCGCTATTTTTGTTGCAGATGCAAGTAGCAAGATGGATATTGCTTCCGGTGCAACTTTTAAGAATAACTCCGCTAAACTCGGTGGCGCTATCTACAACAGAGGCACAATCGGCAATTTAGATAAGGTTACTTTTGAAGGAAATAAGGCTTCTGTAAATGGCGGTGCAATTTTGAACTCTGGTGGCAAAATTGGCTCTATTACAAACGGTGTTTTCAAAAACAATACTTCTGTTGCTGGTGGTGGTGCTGCTATTTATAACAAAAATGGCGAAATTAAAGAAATTAGCAATACTGTTTTCGAAGGTAATATCGCTGAAAAAGGCAATGGTGCAGCTATCTTTAACGGTGGATCTACTTCTGCAAATATTAAGCTCAGCAATGTTCAATTCGTTGATAACCAAGCCAAAAATGGTAGTGGCGGCGCCATCTCTTCGAGTGGTGTAACTGATATTTCCAATGCCAAATTTGTAAACAATACAGCTTCAACAGGTGCCGGTGCAATCAATGTAGATGGTACAGTTAAACTGAGAGGAGAAAACACATTTGCCGGAAATAAGGTCGGCAACACTTTAAATGACATTAACCTGAACCAAAAGAATGGCGCAGCTAAAGTTGATGTTAGCGGAACTTTGACCCTGGATGGCGGTATTTCTGGTGCAGGTACAACTGCATTTGCAGACAATACAAAGCTCAACATTACTGAAAACACCACATTTGCAAATGATGTTCAAATCAATATTGGCAAAAATGCTCAATTGGGTTTGATTGTTGAAACAGGTGCAAAGACTGCAAGTTTTGACACAAGCAAATTACTAACCGGTGAAAACAAGTTTACTTTAGCTCAAAATGTTTTGTACAATGCAAGCCTCGGAGCGGACGGAAAAGTTACCATGAAGCAGAAATCAGCTTCTGAAGCTGCAGCTGCTATGGGGGCGTCTGGTTCGCAAGCAAATGCCGTTTTAGGGGCAATTATGGGTGGTTCTTCTAATAATGTGAACTTTAACAATCTTAGAGCATATTTGAACCAGAATGTTCAATCTGCCGACAAAGCCCAAGTTGCAAATGCTGTCAGCGCAGCAGAATTGTTGACTGCAGATGAAAATCCAGTTGTTCGCTCAGTTGAAACAGGTATTCACAATATGGTTATCTCTGCTGTTGCCGATGAGCTGAATGGAACTTCTGAAGCTATGGCAGAAGAAAAGACAGAATATGCACCATTCAAATATGTAAAAGCTTGGATCAGATCTCTGTTTAATAAAACTGACCATGAAGCAACTTCTAAAGTAAGAGGCTTTGATTCTGACAGCAATGGCGTTGCAATGGGTATTGATAAGCAAATTGACAACAAGACAAAACTTGGTGTTGGTTATGCTTATAGTAGCACGGATGTTTCTTCTGGCATTCGCAATACAGATGTTGACACGCATACCGCATTTTTATATGGACAGTACAAACCTGCAAACTGGTATATTAACACGGTTGTTGCTTACAACTGGTCCGATTATAGCGAAAAGAAATCGGCATTCGGTTTTAGAGCAAATGCTGATTATGATGTAGATGCTTGGACAATCCAGTCCGTATATGGATATGAAATGGAAGTAAAAGATCATACAGTAACTCCTGAAGCAGGATTGCGCTATGCCCATATTTCGAATGATGGATATACAGACGCTCTCGGAACAACTGTTACTGCAAACAATAGCGATATTTTGACTGCTGTTGCCGGTGTAAGAGTTTCAAAAAATTATGCTCTGAACAGTGGAACAGTTATCCGTCCAGAAATGAGAGTAGCTGTAACTTATGACTTGTTTACGGATGATAACAAATCTAACGTTATTTTGGCAAATGGGGCAGCTTATCGCACCAACGGCGAAGAGTTTGATCGCTTAGGGTTAGAACTTGGTGCAAAGGTGGCTACCGATGTTTCTGATAATTGGGAACTGGCTGTTGCTTATGAAGGTAACTTCCGTGATGATTATGCAAATCATACAGGTATGCTGAACGCTAAGTATAAGTTCTAGTTATCATACTGTTTGTGCAAAATTATTCTGACGTTTTGCTCTGTGGTGGCTGTTCAAACAAATAAGAAGTACTGCTAGGAGCATTTGGTTAGAAATTGATAATAGCACCGTCTTTTTGACGGTGCTATTATTGTATTGAGAAAACCACGCGCCAAGCACATGGTCTGTTGTAACCGGATACTCCCGGCCAGGCCGGGGCACGATACAACAAAACTCCCCGCCGGAACGGGGAGTTTTGTTTTGATGCCTGACAGACTGCTCCCCGTTTACTGGGGGATATCTATAGTACCTATTTTTTCTCCTGTTTGGTGTTTGGAGTGTAGGGGAAAGGCACCCAAAGGTGCCTTTTCTATAGAACCCCCAGTTTGCCGGGGGATATCTATGTGATGCCTGACAACCTACTCTTGGTTTATCAGGGCATCTATGACATCTATTTTTTCTCCTGTTTGGCTTTCATGTAATGTTCCAGCCAATGGATGTTGTACATGCCGTCGATATACTCCTGCTGGGAAATGATTTCCTGATGCAGCGGAATGGTCGTCTGCACGCCTTCAATGACAAATTCTTCCAACGCCCGGCGCATGCGCATGATGGCGGCGTTGCGGGTCGGCGCGTGCACGATCAGCTTGGCGATCATGCTGTCATAAAACGGCGGGATGGCGTAACCCGAATAAATTTCGGAATCCACCCGTACGCCGAGGCCGCCCGGCGCATGCCATTCGGTAATTTTACCCGGGCAGGGAGTGAAAGTCTCCGGGTTTTCGGCGTTGATCCGGCATTCGATCGCATGACCGTTGAACTTGATGTCCTTTTGCTCAAAGCCAAGCGCAGCTCCGCTGGCAATGCGGATTTGTTCGCGGACAATGTCAATGCCGCTGACGGCTTCGGTGACCGGATGTTCAACCTGCAGGCGGGTATTCATCTCCAGAAAATAGAATTTGCCGTCTTCATACAGAAATTCCAGCGTTCCGGCATTGAAATAACCGATTTTGGCAATTGCCTTGCGGACGATTTCGCCGATTTCTTCCCGCTGCGCCTGATTTAAGGCAGGCGAGGGCGATTCTTCGATCACTTTCTGGTTGTTGCGCTGAATGGAACAGTCGCGTTCGCCCAAGTGAACCACGTTGCCGTATTTGTCGGCCAGAATCTGCATTTCAATATGGCGCGGCTTTTGCAGGTATTTTTCCATATAAACCACATCGGTCGGGAAGGCCGCTTTGGCTTCCGCACGGGCCATGGTATAGGCCTCCTTGATGTCGTCGTCGCCGAAGGCGACTTTCATGCCTTTGCCGCCGCCGCCGTCTTTGGCTTTGATAATGACGGGATAACCGATTTCATGCGCCCATTTTTTGGCGTCTTCCAAAGTGTCGAGAGAAGGAGAACCCGGGGTGACCGGAATGCCGGCTTCGATCGCTGCCTGGCGGGCGGTGATTTTGTCGCCCATTTTGCGCATTTGCGCCGCGGTCGGGCCGATGAAGGTGATGCCGTGTTCCTCGACCATTTCGGCAAAGTCCGCGTTTTCGGAAAGGAAGCCGAAACCGGGGTGAATGGCGTCCGCGCCGGTGACCAGAGCGGCGGAAATAATCGCCGACTTGTTAAGGTAGGAGTCGATTGAACGGGCCGGACCGATGCAGACGGCTTCGTCCGCCAGACGGACGTGCATGGCGTTGGCGTCGGCTTCGGAATGCACCGCCACGGTGCGGATGCCCATTTCGCGGCAGGCGCGATGAATGCGCAGGGCGATCTCTCCGCGGTTGGCAATCAGTACTTTTTCAAACATAACATTTTCCTTTAAGCTAAAAATGGCTTATTCAATCACGATCAGAGGTTCGCCGTATTCGACCGGATCGCCGCTTTCAACCAGAATCTTGGTAACTTTGCCGGCGGTGTGGGCTTTAACCGGGTTAAAGGTTTTCATCGCCTCAATCAGGCAGACGGTATCGCCCTGAGCAACGGTGTCGCCGATTTTGACGTAGTTGGGGGTGTTCGGATCGCTTGACAGATAGACGACGCCGACCATCGGAGACTTGACGCAGCCCGGCAGTTTGGACAGATCGGCGGCATTGTCGGCAGCCGGCGCGGCGACGGCAGGCGTTTCGGCGAGAGTGGTGGGAGCGGCGGGAACCGGAGCAGGAGCAGGGGTAAAGGGCGCCGGCGCGGGCGGCAGCGGCGCATGCGATTTAATCAGGGAAATCCGGCAGGTTTCGGTTTCGTATTCCAGTTCGGCCAGATCGTTCATCTTGAGGATGGCTGCCAGTCTGCTGACAATTTTGGTATCAATGGGATCAGACATTTTTTAGATTCTCACTTTGTTTGCAGTTAAAAAACAATTAGGTTGGTCAGAGCAGATTCATAAACCACCTTTGACATAAAAACAACAAAAATATTCAAAAATTGCTTATTTTGGGGTAAAAAAAGCATAAAAACGGGCAGAAATGCCGATTTTTCGCCGATTTTAAAAATCCGTGCGCGGACACTTTAATGGGATCGGGGCCGCATCAGCTGGCCGAAGCCCGCCCGGATGTGCCCTTTGGTCTGCGAATAGACGAATTCCTCTTCGCTGTTCATTTCCAGCAGGTCGTTGAACAGTTCCCGGTTGTCTTGCGCGCGGCCGGTTTCGGCAATAATTTTCAGATCGTTGAGATAATCATCGTAAGCGCGTTGAAACTTCGGCTTTTCCATACTGTCGAAACGGGTCAGCATTTCCGCCGCGGCCGCTTTGCCGAGTCTGGCATATTCCGCTTCCGGCGGGTTTTCCCCCGCCCGGCAGGGAAGGGCCGCGCAGCAGATTGCGAAGACGGCGTTCAGCAGTTGTTTCATGTCTTTTTCCCCGAAAATTAATTTGACGCTAAATTTATATTAATCAATTAATGGTAAAAATATTGTTATCAAAAAAGAACAATGGAAGAAACGATGAAGAAAGCTTTGATTTTTGCGGTGTTTTCCCTGCTTGCCGGCAGTTCTCGGGCAGATGCCTGGAGTTACGGCGAATTCATTTCCTGCAACGCGCTCAATCCGATGCCGGCGGTTACCTTCAAAACCTCTTACGGACAGCTGGTTCACGACTTCAATCTTTCGACGGACGAGATTACCGCCAAGGCTTCCGGTGCGGAAAAGGGCTTTTTTGTCGACGGGCTGGCGCGTGTCGGCACCCGCAGTTCTTTCCGCTTGCGGCGTTATACCGTGCGGCGGCTTGATGCCGGCGCCACCTGCGTTTTGCCGGCGGAAGTGGAATTTTTCTTCGGTTTCAAAGAGCCGGAAATATATGTTTCCAAAGATCTGGACAAGGACAGCTGCCGCTTTTCGGTGGTGATCCGTCACGAACAGGTGCACCAGCGCATCAACAAACTTGTGCTGGAATATTTTCTGCCGCTGATCAGCGACGAACTGCAAAAGGCGGTGCGCGACGTCAAGGCGGTCAAGGTTTCTTCGCCGGAACAGGGAGAAGACGGAGCCGAAGAACTGATGAAGTACTATCAGGCCAGACTTGGCCCGCTGATCACGACCTTTGAAAAGGTGCTGGAAAAAGAACAGGATAAGCTGGACAACCTGACCAACTATCAGATGGAATGGGAATTGTGCCGGAAATATGAATCTGAACACCCGGCGGAACAGACAGAATAAAAAATCATAAACTGCCAAAATTTGACAAATTCCTGTTGACGCTGCCGGCAAACCGTATTACACTGAAAAACAGTTGAAAAAGTTATTGTGTGGAATTATTTGGCCTGTTTCTTTGTATAAAGGCAGCGGCGGATTGACTCGTTTTTCGATGACGGTGAAATCCGCGGAAACACGAAGGCTTTTGCAAAAAATCTTTGTTTAACAAAATAAAAACTGTTTTTTATGAAGAACATTTTTTCAGTAAAGACCCCTGGCGGTCAATGGTGGCATGGGGAATTCTCCGTACGCTACGATTTGTTTACGGCGGCAAAACTGCTGCTTGGCCTGGTTATCGTTCCTTTCCTCTTGCTTTTCTATGTCGGAAAGGGGCTGTATCTGGGTGCGGTCTGGCTGTTTAAACGGTTGAAACCCCTGGGTTCGGCGATTGCTCTCCGAACGGCTGCCCTGTGGTTCGGACTTTGCCGGATGTGTAAACGCAAACCGAAGACTGAACCTGATTCCGAGACTGCCGAAACGCCGTCGCCGGAACGGGAAACGCCGGAGCAAGGCCGGAGCGATCGATGGATGTGGTGGCTTTTGCTGCTGTCGCTGTTGGTTGCGCTGATCGGCACCTGGCGCAGTTGCTCGTCCGCCGAAGACGAGGGAGAGGGCGAACCGACGGTCGTATATGACCGGGCGTTTGACGAAGTCATCGTGGCGCGCGCCTATCTCGACGGCGTACAGGAAAAAGTTTCCGATGACTGTCCGCGTGCTTTGGTGGGCTTCAAGTTTATCAACGACCGGCCGGTCAGGGACTTCGATTTTGAAGGCATGACCTATGATCAGGCCGTTGACGTCGTTGCCCGCGACTGGAAGCCGCTCGTCGTTGGCCATCTCAACCCGGAGGTTGTTTTGAGCAAACAACAGATGGCGGTGGTTACGCTTGCCGCCATGCGTATGGGCAAGGCCGGTTTTGTTCGTTCGACGTTCCTGCAAAAGGTTAACGAAGGCGATCTGACCGGTGCCGGCAAATGGCTGCTGCTGCAAAAGGCCGACGGGTCGGGTTATCCGACCGGTAACGAGCCGAAACAGTATTTTTACGTTTTGCAGCTGCTTTGGTACGGGGATTTGGCAATCGGCGAACTGCTCGATTTTCCGATGTTCTCGTATAAGGGGATTGACGTCGGCTCTGTTTATACGATCGACGGCGAATACGTTTATACGCCGGAAATCGGGGACAGACTGACGCGGGGAAACTATCCGACCCCGAGAGAGGCGCTGGAACTTTGGTAGCCTCGAAACTGAAAAGAAAAGCCCTTCCGCTTTGTGCGGAGGGGCTTTTTGTCTGCGATGCCGAACCGATATGGACAAAAAATTTTTTTATGATAAAAATAAAAAATGTTTCAAATGGAGAAGCAAATGCTTAAAAGTGAAGCCTTAGAGCAGCTGTCGGCGATAGCGGACGACGACAATCGCGATTTTGAAGATTTTGCCGCGGCATACAAAACGATGGAAGAAGTCGTCAAAGAATATCCCGAATTGTCGCATTATGTGCTGCCGATCGTGGTACAGACGGCTGCGGACAAAGGTTTTAATGCCGATATTCGGCCGGCGGCGGCGCGCGTTTTTAACGCTGCGGCACTCAATTTGCCGGCGGAAGACGTTGTCAAAAACGTCGTTCGCGCTTTTAAACGCTGTCCGCCTTTTGCCTATTATCTGATGCCCGATTTGTTAAGCGGGCGACCGGAACTGTCGGCAGCTTTGTTTCCGGAGGCGGAAGCCGGATTGGCGAAAATTGAGGCAAATTGTGTTTATTCGGCGGCTGCGGCGGCAAAAGCCGCGCTTTTGTGCGCTTCGGACCGGGAAGCGGCGGCAATGCTCGATTCTGCTTTCCGTCCGGCAAAGGAAAAAGAAGATTTTTCCCGCGTCCTCTATCGCTCGCTGGGGCAGATTTATTCGCGCCACCCGGCGCTGAAAGAGCAGATTTTTTCCCTGTTGGAAACTCCCCGGTTGTTGAAACCGCAAAACTATGACGCCTTTTATTCCAATCTCGGACAGATCGGTTTGTTTGATGCCGGTGAACGCGGACGAGTCATCGGGCTTTTGTCTTCGTATCTGCAAAAGGGAGGCAATACGCCGGCTTCGCTTACCGCGGCTTATAAAGCGGTCGGAGAAATGATGGCGGCAGCGGACGATAAACGGGAATTGGAAACGGTGATGCGAACGGGGTTGCAAAATGCCGCCAACGATACGGTTTCCCGCAAAACCGCCTGGCGGCTGCTCGGCGACTATGACAACCTTTGCAGTCGCGTGTCGTTTTGCCGCCGGGTGGAGAAAAGTGCGGACAACGAATTCGGTTTGCAGAGAGTGGAAACGATAGATGCCGGCGAACTCGGCGTCTTGCTGCTGGGCGGCGACGGCACCAGAAGCGAAAAGGCGCTGAACGGATATCTCGGCGACGTTTACCGGCTGCTGAAAGAACACGGTTTGCATGAGAAAGCGGCAGTTTACGGCGTGGTATACGATTTCGGCGATTTTATGAACGTCGGTTTCGCCCGTCGAAGACAAATGGAAAAATACGGCCGCAATATCCGCATTGATCGGGAGCTTTCGCCGGAAACGACGGATCCGAAGTATGTCGGGGAAATTTTCGACAAGTTTCTTTTGCCGCGGATTTCAACCGACCGCGGCCGACGGCGTCTGAGCGCGGACGAGGCGGCTTTGCGCGTCCGGCGTTTAAACATCGTTGCTCACTGTCACGGCGCCTATACGGCACTCAGGCTGGAAGAGATGATGCAGGAGAAAATGAAAGAACTGGGCTATACGCCGGCAGAGCGGCGGCAGGTGCAGAAACAGCTGCTGATAATGGCGCAGTCGCCGTATTGTCCGCTCGGTCAGTCGCAGTCGACGTTTGTGTCTTTTGCTTCGGTTTTGGATGACGAAGTGAGCCACTACAACAATTTTGAAGCGGCGATACGGAAAATCAACGCCCGGCGGGAAATTCCCCCTTGCTATTTCCCCGGCCGGCAAGGCAGCCTTTTTCTTGTCGGCAGTATGGGCAAAGATATGGATCAGCATAATTTCTGGGGTTTTCATCCCTCGCCGGAAATGAGTCGGGAAGGGCAGGCGTTGGCAACGCTGGCGGCAAAGGTGCTGATCAACGGCGTTATGACGGCGTCTGAACCGATTCCCTCAATTGAAAATCTGGCGGCGGATACCGCAGAAAGCCGTCGGCTGTTCCGGGTAATGGAAACTAACGGCCGGGAAATTTACCGGCAGATTACGGCCGAAAGCGTCGCGCTGCATTGTCGGAAAAACGAAGAACGATAAAGTTTTTTTCACATTATTTGGCGAAGAAAGCGTTTTTTTCTGCCAAAAATAGTGAACAAAAATCAAAAAGCATTTGAAACCGAAGCTCTTTTCGGTTAAGCAGAATCTAAAATTCATAACTATCAGGAACAGACTATGGGATATCGACGTTTGATCGTCACCGTCGTTTTGACGGCAGTTTTGGCGGCGCTGGCCCAGCCGCTGTATTCCGTCGGCGGCATATGGACGGGGATTATAAACAGCAGGAACAACAAAACCGTACGGCTCGACCTGTTAAAAACCGGCGGGAAAGACAACAGATTGACATTTTCAAAGATGTCCATGCTCCGTTTTTCTTCCGACCGCTGTCCGGCAGGAACGGAAAAGTCCGGCTGTTATGCAATTGAAGGCGGCCTGAAATCCAAATGGCGTGCGTATGAACTGACGGCGCAGGCTGCCGCCGACGGAGAGGTTAAAATTGTTTTGAAAAGCCCGGTCAGGGACGGCCGGATTACGCGAACCGATTTCCGCGGCCTGAAAATCAACGGCCGGGAGATGTTCCGCGGGGAACGGGCATTTTCCGTCATGCACCCTTACGAATATACGACGAAAATAAAAAAAGGTGAAACGCTTCGACTGGCGTTTGAAGCGCGTCGTCATCGTTTTGCTTTTGCCGATCTTAAAGAATACGGCATCAATTTCTGCATGCTGTTTACGGTGACGGTTGTTTCTTTTCTGCTTGCTTACGGTTTGGTGGCTTACGTGTCCAGATTCAAACTGCTGGAACACGGCAGCCGCATTGACATCGTTTTCGTCTGCGTTTTTTTCTTTCTCCTGCTGGTGCCGGCCTCAAAAATCAGCCGTGAAGAAAAGTCCGTTCAGGAAAACCGGCGGCTGGCGGCCTACGTTCCGCTGTTTTCCGACCAAGGGCTGAATAACCGTTTCGGACAGGATTTTGAGGCCTGGTTTAACGATCGCTTTAATTATCGGGAAGCGGTCATCTCGTTTTATTCCGGCCTGGAAATGCTTTTAAACAGCCGTATCAACAACAAGGTCGCTTTTTTCAACAAAAAGACCCATTGGCTCTTTAACAACGAACAGTTAAAGATCCGGAAGCTGTCCCGGCAGACGGAAGACCGCGTTTTGCGGGAATTGAGCGCCGCCGGACGTTTTTTCCGCAGGCAGGGCATCAAAACCTATATGCTGATGGTGCCGGGCAAAATTGACATTTATGCCAAGGCGGCAGAGCCTTATTACAAGGTTCGCGGAATCCAAAACGAAGGAACGATCAAAAGAATGATGTCGGAATTGCCGTTTCCCGTGGTTTATCCGCTGGCCGAGCTGCAGGAAGGCGCAAAGGAAAACTTCGTCTTTTTCAAGACCGAACATCATTGGACGGAGTGGGGCGCTTATCTCGGCTATCGCAAGCTGATGCAGACGATTGCAAAAGATTTTCCCGCGGCCGGGGCGGTCGGTGAAGACGCCTATGACATTTTTTACAAACGCCGGGTTCGCGGTGACTGGGATCGCGAAGATTTCACCCTGGGACAAACCTTTGTTCAGATGAACGTCAAATATCCCGAAGACAAACTGTTGGATGTCGAATACAAGTATTATAACCCGAAAAAGGTTCTTGCCGAAGACGTCAACGATACCGAAATGACCAAGCATTATCATAACCCGGACGGCAACGGGCTGCGGGTGATGCTTATCGGTACCAGCATGAGCGAAAACCTGCTGCAGTTCTTGCCGCAGAATTTCTCGGAGCTGAAATATTTTCGTACCAACAACAGTCCGATCGTGCCCGTGGCCGAAGAGAAAAAAATCATGAAACGCTACAAGCGGGAGATTCTCGAATATAAGCCGGACATTCTGGTTTTCTGCTTCACTATTTCTAATATTCCCGGCTTTGTGAAATTCAATGAGGATTAAAAAAAGATGCTGTTTTCATCAATGACATTCGTTTATATATTCCTGCCGCTTGTCTGCATTGCCTACTTTTTTGTCCGGCCGGAAACCCGTAATTGTCTTCTGTTGCTGGCCAGCATAATATTTTACGGTTGGGGAGAACCGAACTATCTTGCGGTAATGATCATGACGATAGTGCTCAATTATACGGGAGCGTTGTTGCTTGACCGGTACCGTGCCTGGAAGCTTCCGATAGTAATAGTGACGATAGTGTTGGATTTAAGTTTTCTGTGTTACTTCAAATATTTCAATTTTGTAGCGGAGAACATCAACGGATTGTTTTCGCTGGATATTAAGTTTATCGAAGTCATCATGCCGATAGGGATATCGTTTTACACGTTTCAGGCGATGTCGTATCTTCTGGACGTCTACCGCGGGGACAGTCCGGTACAGAAGGATTTGTACAAATTGTCACTTTACATCACGTTGTTTCCGCAGCTGGTAGCGGGTCCGATAGTGAAGTATCACGACGTTTCGGATCAGATAGAGTATAGGGAAGTCACGTTTGAGAAGGTCAGTTACGGTGTGAAGCGATTTATTATCGGTTTGTCGAAGAAGATGCTGATAGCCAACACGCTGGGCTCGGTAGCGGACAAGATATTTTCGCAGCCGGTGGAACAGTTTGACGCGTTGACGGCGTGGACGGGAGCGTTTGCGTACAGTCTGCAGCTGTTTTACGATTTCAGCGGTTATTCGGACATGGCGATCGGGCTGGGGATGATATTCGGATTTCGTTTTTTGGAGAACTTCAATTATCCGTACATATCGCGTTCGATTACGGAGTTCTGGCGTCGGTGGCATATATCGCTGTCGACGTGGTTTAGGGAGTATTTGTATATACCGCTCGGAGGGAACCGGGTTGAAAAATGGCGTATGTATGTGAACCTGTTTATAGTGTTTTTGGCGACGGGTCTGTGGCACGGAGCGGAATGGACGTTTGTGATCTGGGGGTTATGGCACGGTTTGTTCATAATAATAGAGAAAGCGACGGGGTGGCACCGTAGTGAAGGGGGATATGTCCTGCGTGCGGTTCATCACGTATATGTGCTTGCGGTTGTCATTGTCGGCTGGGTTCTGTTTCGTTCGGAGAGCCTCTCCTATGCCGCTCAATACCTCAAAAATATGACCGGTATGATGTCGGAGGGCAAACCGCTTTATGAATTGTCATACTATATCGACAATATAGAGATTATGGCTTTTGTTGCCGGTATTGTCTGCGCACTGCCCGTGTTTAAGGGAATCCTCAGCATTGAATATCGCCGCAAGTTTCTGCGCGGAGCGGTAAACGTCTGGCTGATGGTGCTGTTTCTGCTGTCTTCGGCGGCAATGGCGGCTTCAACCTACAATCCGTTTATTTATTTCCGTTTTTAGCGTTTGTTCTGAAGAATGAAGCCCCGTTTGCAAACGGGGCTTCAAAACATTTTGCGTTAAATGCCGGGGGGTGGCGGCAGGTTGTTTTTTTTGACCGTTTTCAACACGTCACCCAAATCGACTTGCAGACAATCGGAAATCATCAACAACGTGCGAAGAGTGGGTTTGTTTTCAAAACGCTCAATAAAGGCAATCGAGGTTTTGCACAATCCACACTCTTTGGCCAGTTTGTACTGGCTGATACCCCGGTGAATTCTTTCCTGTTTGAGGAGTTCAACCACCATGTCGCTGATATGTCCTGCTTCGTCAATTTTCATGAGGCATAACGTATTCCGTTTGACAGTTCCGTTAGGAAAATGTACTTCCTCCTCGCTAAGGAAACTTTACCTGATGCTGAAGCTGACTGAATTTATCGGCAAGGGTGCGGCGCCGCTTGCGGTATCTGCTGAAAACGGTAAAACGGGCGCCGAAAGTTTAAAACTTAAAAAGCCCTCGAAAGAGGGCTTTTTAAGTGGTGCTCGGGGACGGGATCGAACCGCCGACACGAGGATTTTCAGTCCTCTGCTCTACCAACTGAGCTACCCGAGCATTGATTGCTGAAAAGGTTTATAATGGATATTTCTTTTATTGTCCAGCAGAAATTTTGTTTTTCTGCATTTTTTTTATAAAATATAGGAAAATTAATGGGTTGCAAAAATTCCTGCCGTATCTTGTTCCCCATATACAACTGCCGCGGAAAAAGGATCCTTTTTTTGCGCCGGACAAATCGTATGACTTTTTTTATCATCAGGCAAGAAAAATATTTTTTTTCAAAAAGTTGACAATGTTCGTGTCGTTTCCCGAAGCAATACAAAAAAAGGATCGTTAAAGTTCGGCACGGTAAAACGTGCCGTAGCGAAGGGAGAGGAAAATGAAGCATACCGACAAAATGGCATTTTATGACAACATGCTGGCGGAACTGAAGGCGTTGCGGGCCAAAACGCCTGATCGCAGAGGCCGAAACGACCTGCTGTTTATTGAAATTGTCTGGAATTATTACTTGTATAAGAATTTCCCCGGACAAACGGACGGTTTGGAACATATTCTGAAATCCCGTCGCTTTTCGCTGACGGAATTTGCCCGCGGTTGTTCGGGACGTTTTCCGAGGCTGGGATATCTGCCGTTTGTTGCGGCCGTGTATTTTGACAGGGCCGCAATGTATTTTTCTGCCGCCAAATGCTTGAAGGCGTTTAAAGACCGGCTGACGGATATTTTTTGTTTCCGCCGCGGCTGCCGCTGTCCGTGTTGCGGCGGAAGGTTTAAACGTTTTGCCGATTTTAATTATCCCGGTTTTAAATACAATCCCTGTCTTTACCCCGGGTACAACAAAAACACGATTTGTCCGAAATGTTATTCGCTGCCCCGGCATCGGATCATTGCCCGCTATTTCAACCGTCGGCGGGAAGAGCTGAAAAACAAAAAAATCCTCATTTTCGGCATGCGCAGCGCCGAACACCGGTGGCTTGACCGTCTCGGAATAAAATATCAGACCGCCGATCCGTACGGCGGCGCGGAATTGAAATACGACATTCAGAATATTGACTGTGCGGACCGGCAATACGACGTTGTCATCTGTAACCATGTTTTGGAACATGTTGCAGACTGGCATAAAGCGCTTAGGGAAGTTTACCGGGTTTTGCGGGAAGACGGGCTGCTCGTTCTGACCGTTCCGACATTGTGGCGTTTTTCCCGCACGTTTGAAGGGGAACCGGCGGCATCAATGGTCGAAAAAATTTTTTATTACGGACAATTTGATCATCTGCGGATTTTCGGCGCCGATATCAGGGAGTGCATCGAAGATGCCGGTTTTCGCGCGGAAGCCGTCAAAGGCGGTGATTTGCCGCGCAAAATAAGAGCCGTCAGGGGACCGGCGGAATATGACGACAATATTGTCTGGCTGTGTCGAAAATAAAATGCGCCGGTAAAAATTAATAAAAAAATTACCAATTGTCTGTACTATCCTTCGGCAGAAAAATAACCTTTAGGAGATAATGATGAATAAGGCTGATAAAGATACGCAAATTGCGCAGGAACCGGCGGAAGAGGTTGTCGGCACCGCTGAAGCCCTGGAAAACCTCATCAAAAGGGTAAAACGCGCGCAGAAGGAATTTGCAACTTTTTCCCAGACTCAGGTGAATGCCATTTTCAAAGCGGCGGCGACGGCTGCCAACAAGGCGAGAATTCCGCTGGCCAAAATGGCGGTGGAAGATACCGGAATGGGAATTGTCGAAGACAAAATCATCAAGAACCATTTTGCTGCCGAATATATTTACAACAAATACAAAAATGAAAAGACCTGCGGCGTGATCAGGTCCGACCGCACCAACGGCACCAAGATCGTGGCCGAACCGCTCGGTGTGATTGCCGGCATTATCCCGACCACCAACCCCACTTCGACTGCAATTTTTAAGTCGTTGATTTGCCTGAAAACGCGCAACGCAATTATCTTTTCCCCGCATCCGCGCGCCAAAAAGTCGACCATCGCCGCCGCCCGGCTGATTCGCGATGCCGCGATTGCCGCCGGTGCGCCGAAAGACATTATCGCCTGGATTGATGAACCGACTCTGGAACTGACCGACATGCTGATGACCCATCCGCTGGTCGATTCCATTCTTGCCACCGGCGGGCCGGGCATGGTCAAAGCCGCATATTCCAGCGGCAAACCGGCTTTGGGCGTAGGCGCCGGCAACACTCCGGCGGTTATTGACGAAACTGCGGACGTGGAAATGGCCGTTTCCTATATCCTGATGTCCAAAACTTTTGACAACGGCATGATCTGCGCTTCCGAACAGTCGGTTGTTGCGGTAAAGGACGTTTATGAAAAAGTGAAGAAGGAAATGCAGTTCCGCGGCGCCTATATCTTAAGCAAAGACGAGGCGGAAAAGCTTTCGAAAATCATTCTGACGGAAAAAATGACGGTCAATCCGGCAATCGTCGGCCAAAGTGCGGCAACCATTGCCAAACTGGCCGGGTTTGATGTTCCCGCGCATGCCAAAGTGCTGGTCAGCGAAGAAACCTCGACCGACCGAGCCAATCCGTTTGCGCATGAAAAACTGTCGCCGATTTTGGCGTTGTATAAAGCCGACAATTTTAACCGGGCGACAGATATGGCGCTGGAGCTTGTCAATTTGGGAGGCGTCGGCCATACTTCGGTACTTTATACCGACAGCCGTTCGCAGGAACGGATCGACTATTTTGCCACCAAACTTCCGACCGGCCGTCTGCTGATCAATTCTCCGTCTTCGCAGGGCGGCATCGGCGACCTGTTCAATTTCAAGCTGGAGCCTTCGCTGACGCTCGGCTGCGGTTCCTGGGGCGGAAACTCCGTCAGCGAAAACGTTGGCGTCAAACATTTGCTGAATTACAAAACCGTTGCCGAAAGGAGAGAAAATATGTTGTGGTTCCGGGTTCCCCCGAAAATTTATTTCAAACGCGGAGCCGTCGATCAGGCGCTGCGCGAGCTGGAAGGCAAAAAACGCGCCTTTATCGTCACCGACCGCTATTTGTTCGATTCCGGCACCGTTAACAATGTAACCAGAGTTTTGGAAGAAATGAATATTGACTATCAGATCTTCTTTGACGTCAAGCCGGATCCGACTTTGTCGACGATTGACGAAGCTCTGACCATGGTTCGTCCGTACCAGCCCGACGTGTTTATCGCTCTGGGCGGCGGTTCTCCGATGGACGCGGCCAAAATCATCTGGCTGATGTACGAGCATCCGGAGGTTAACTTTGAAGACATTTCCATGCGTTTTATGGATATCCGCAAACGTATCTGCGCTATTCCCGAACTGGGTAAAAAGGCGATGATGGTTGCCATCCCGACCACCTCGGGCACCGGTTCCGAAGTGACGCCGTTTGCAATCATCACCGATGACGAAACCCATGTTAAATACGCGATTGCCGATTATGCGCTGACGCCGAATATGGCAATTATCGACGCCAATTTCGTCGACCATATGCCCAAGGGACTGACGGCCGCTTCCGGCTTTGACGCTCTGGTGCATGCGGTTGAAGCCTATGTTTCGGTAATGGCTACCAACTTCACCAATTCGGCGGCTCTGGAAGCGATCAAGCAGGTATTCCGTTATCTGCCGCGTTCTTATCAGAACGGCGCTGCCGATCCGATAGCGCGGGAGAAAATCCACCATGCGGCGACCATCGCCGGAATGGCGTTTGCCAACTCGTTCCTCGGCCTGTGTCACTCGATGGCGCATAAGCTTGGCGGCGCGTTCAACATTCCGCACGGCATTGCCAATGCGCTTTTGTTCAATCAGGTGATCCGTTACAACGCCACCGACTGCCCGCGCAAACAGGCGATTTTCCCGCAGTACAAGTTCCCGAACGCCAAACAGCGCTACGGACAGATTGCCGGCAATTTGAAACTGGGCGGCAAAAACGACGACGAAAAGCTGGAAAACCTGCTGGCGGCGATTTCCAAGCTGAAGGACGATATCGAAATTCCGCACTCGATTAAAGAGTGGGGTGTTCCGGAAGACGAGTTCTACGCCAAACTGGACGACATCGTCGAAAAGGCGTTTGACGACCAGTGCACCGGCGCCAACCCGGTTTATCCGCTGATGGAGGATATCCGCCGGATTTATATTGCTGCTTATAACGGAGAAGATTACCGCCCGGAAGAGAAATAACCGGCAGTCGGTCTTAAAAAAAGGAAAAGCCCCGCGTTAGACGCGGGGCTTTCTTTTGGCGCGGTGCTTTTCCACATTTATAAAATAGCCCTTGCCAAGGGGGATTTTTTTGCCTAACATCTCCCTTGTGCCTGAAAAGGTGCGGGAGCCGTCGAAAGCTCTTTTGTGTACATGCGGTGCATGGTATAGCATCGTTAAGTTTCGTGCATATATATTATGCACCGTTTTATTACCCCTGGTAAAAAGGCCGGGGAGCTTTTAACAGATGTCCAAAGCCCGCGAAGGGCCGAAAAGTTAAAAGGGTCATCTCATGTACATGATTTTCGAACTCCCCGGCCACCTTTGCAGGTGGTTTATTACTTTTAAAACGACGAAGGGACTAAACTATGCCGATAATAAGCGTAATCATGCCTGTTTACAATGCGGAAAAAAGCCTTGATACATGTTTACAGAGCATTGTTGAACAAAGTGTCGGGGATTTGGAAATTATCTGTGTTGATGACGGTTCGACCGACGGCAGCTATGAAAAGCTTGTCGGCTGGCGGAAAAAAGACGGACGGATCAAAGTTCTGCGGCAGGAAAACAAGGGAGGCGGCACGGCCAGAAACCTCGGTTTGGCAAAAGCGGCGGGAGAATATATTCATTTTCTGGACAGTGACGACAGCCTGCAGCCGCAGGCTTACGAAACCATGTATGAGGAAATTTGCCGAACCCGGGCCGACGTGTGTTTTTGCCAGTATTATAACATTGACGTTTCCGCGGAAAAGAAAGCGCCGTCCGATATCTTCTGGCGTTGTCCCGAAATTGTCAATACGGGCCTTGTCTGCGTCAGGGATCATGAAAACGTCTTTTTTTACAGTGCGGTTGTACCATGGAACAAACTGTACAGGCGTTCTTTTTTAAAAAAACGGAAACTTTTGTTTGACGAAGTCAAAAGCGCCAACGACCGTTTGTTCTATTTCCGCCTGCTGGCTGCCAATCCTTTGGTTTGTTTTGTTAACGAACCTCTTGTTAATTATATGGTCAACCATAATCCGCAAAGCTTGTCTAACTTGCAGGACGAAAGGGCATGGGATGATCATTTGCGAGGATTTGCCCAAATCGTCGGCTTGTTTGAGGATACTTTTTTGCGTCGAATGGCGACTGACGTATGTTTTTTTGACTTATATAACCTCTATTTGAAGAATCTTTCCGCGTTGACGCCGGCAATCAGGAAAAAATTAGGCGCTTTCCTGACAGAAAACGCCGTTCGCGAAAATGACGTTTTTTCGGCGGAAAGGAGAGGTTTTTATCGTTTGTTGACAAACGATAGGCCGATGATGCCGATTGTTTTTTCCGCAGACGACAATTATCTTCCTTATCTGGCAGTTACGCTGGAATCAATGCTTGCCAACGCTGCTGGGGACAACTTTTATGACATATTTATCTTTTACGACAAATTGTCGGCGGAACACAGGGAGCTGCTGGCGGAGCAGGCGGCAAAACACCCGAATGCCGCGATAACTTTTTTCAATGTCGGGCGTTATATCAACGGGGAAATTCTCTATTCCCGTGCTCATTATTCAAAAGAAATGTACTATCGGCTGCTTATTCCCGATCTGCTGGGGCATTATGAAAAGGCGCTGTACCTTGATTGCGATTTGCTGATCGAAGGCGATGTCGGCGAACTCTGGAAGCAGGATGTCAGGGGCTTTCTGCTCGGAGCGGTAAGAAATTATCTGAGCTGGACAATGACAAAATATGTTACGGATATTTTGAAACTGGATGCCGCGGACTATTTCAACTCGGGCGTTTTGCTGCTGGATCTGGAAGCGTGCCGTCGTTTCGGATTGAAAGAAAAATGTCTGGCAAAGCTGGGAGATTTTGACAAACTGGTATGTCCCGATCAGGATCTGCTCAATCTTTGCTGCCGGGGAAGGGTAATGTTTTTGGACATGCGTTGGAACGTAATGTGGCAGCATTTATTGCGGCCTTTTGCTTTCAGGGGAAATCTGTCTGTCCGGCAGGCCGCGGATTATGAGCTTGCGCGGCAAAACCCGCTGATCATCCATTATACCACCAATTACAAACCTTGGAATTATCCGGGCAACATTTGGGCGGATAAATGGTGGCGTTGTGCGGTCAAAACCCCTTTTTATCCGGGGATTGTTTACGGATACGTCTGCAAAAACGTTGACGACAAAATAAATGAAGTTGTCCGGATGCAGAGTCTGCCTGCCCTGAAAAGACGCTACTGGTGTCTGTGGATAGCCTCCAAATTTGTTTTTGGCAAAAGCAGAAAGGAACTGAAAAAGAAAAGGAAGGAACTGAAACAGCAGATTAAAGCCGTTAAAAAATTGTCAAAAGAGAAGCGTTTCAAAACCGGAATCTGAAAGCCGGGTCCTTACCGGGAGCCTTTTTGTCGTATTCTGGAAATTCCCCGTTAAACGCCGGGTTTCCTTTGGGGCTGTTTGTCTGTTCAGGCTTTTTCGGCTTTCGGGATCATGCCGTTTTCAAGTCCGGGAATTTTGACCTTGCCGCCTTTTTCAGGAAGTCTTCGCATTTGACGATCCCGACGGCATCGCGCCGACCGGCGCCTCGGGACGCCCGTCGATGACGTCTTTTGCCAACGCAACCCCCGTGCAAACGGGGGTTTTGGGGTTTTGCCGCCGGTCGCGCGTCGTCGTTGCCCTTTTATTTGTATCCACATAATTTATATTGCGGGTTGTATTCTGAAAAAAATTATATTATTCCTCTAAAAAACGAACAAACTAAAAGTGCCTGATATGAAAAAGAAAAGACTTGCTCTCGGACTGCTGCTGTCCGTTGTTTTGGTTGCGGCGCTGAACGGAGCCTACCTCAAACGTCTGCCGATAAACGTAATGTTGGAAGTGTCGGGAAAAGGGTGCGGTGCGGCAACTGCCAATTTTTCCAAAAAAGCCGAAGATGATTATTCCTCCCGTCACAAACAAACGCGTAAAATCTGTCTGAATGCGGAAAAGCAAAAATTAATTTTCCATTTTGACACCAAAAAGATCAAAAATCTGACGTTGGCTTTTGCCGGCCGGTTTGAACGGGTTGAAATTCTTGACTATAAAGTCGGCGGCGGAAAAGTCGTTGATCTGACGGAGCGCCTCGAACAAAAACGATCCGGAACGGTGCTGACGGTGAATTTGACCAAACCGGTAAATATCAGGGCCGGCTATGCTTTCAACGAAAAAATGTTTGTTATTCTGCTCACTCTGATTTGTGCCGCGGCATACAAGCTGCTCGGTTATCTTTCTGATCTGGCGGCAAAAGAAGGACGTTCCCGGACAGACATCGTTTTCGTCGCCTTGTTTTTCACTCTTTTGTTCGTGCCGATGCTTTACATAGACGACAAAGAAAGCTCGGAAGAAGAAAGCCGGCGGCTGGCAACGGTTCCAGACCTGTTGGCGGACGGCAGCATCAATCAAAATTTCGGCCGTCAGTTTGACCGTTGGTTCGGTGATCATTTCCTCGGCCGCAAGGCGTTCATCGGCTTGTACAATTATACGCTGTACGGGCTTGATCCGCTAAAGGTTCGCGACCAGCTGCTGGTCGGCAAAAACGGCTGGGGAT
>ENA-ORQX01000615-ORQX01000615.1-human-gut-metagenome-genome-assembly--contig:-NODE-615-length-27192-cov-4.230202_pt1 | contig 27192 bp, 22 predicted proteins | sample MGYA00242170_ERZ509124 | MGnify/ENA primary metagenome ERZ509124 (study PRJEB26280, sample SAMEA2338647) | human gut metagenome | biome: human gut; feature: human-associated habitat; material: faeces... | reverse complement strand
GGCCGTATCGCTTCCTGCAGAAACGCTCAAGCAGAGGCCTGATATGAGAGCGGCGACCTATTCTTTGGAAGCGGCGTCCGATCGTGTCTATGAAGCGCGCAGTCAGTGGTTCCCGACATTGAACTTGTCAGGCAATCTTGGAACGCAGGCGGCAACGATTTCAACGCTGGGAGCGTCCGGCACGGGGGTTGCGGGCATCTTAGCCGCTCTTTCCTTACCGCTTCTGGATTGGGGTGCGCAAGTGACGGCAACTGAGCAGCAGCTCGCCGCTTTGGATCAGGCTCGCGCGAACTACACCAAGACGCTTCTGGCAGCGCTCGAGCAGACCGAAAACGCGATCACGGGGATCACCACATCGCAGAGTCGGGCCGACGCGCTGCAACGAGCTCTCACAGCTGCCGAGTCGGCGGCTGACCTTGCCATGCAGCAATATTCAGCGGGGCTGACCGACTATCAGACTGTGCTCAACACGCAGCGAACGCTTTATTCCGTTCGCGAAAACGAACAAAGTAACAAGGCCGATTTGGCCACGCAGCTCATTGCGCTCTATCGCGCGATGGGAGGCGGCTGGAAGCCCGCCGTGGAAACAAAGGCGGCAGACACAACCCCTCGGGCGACCGACAATGAAACGGCAGGATAAAAAATGACAGAGAAGAAATTGACGATTAACGAATTGCGCGCCGGCACCAAGAGCTCCCGCGCGTTTCGAATCGGAGTCGTTGCGGTCATTGCGGCCGTTGCCGCAGCCGGTGTCTGGTATTTTGGATTCGCCGATAAGGTGAAGGCTCCGACTTATCGCACGGTGGAAATTACCCGCGGACCTCTGGAAGTGACCGTGGTGGCCAATGGCACCGTCAATCCGGTGCGAACGGTTTCGATTGGCTCCGAGCTGTCGGGCATCGTGCGCAAGGTCAACGTTGACGTCAACAGCGTCGTCAAGGCGGGTGACGTTCTAATTGAACTGGATGACTCCAACCTCAAGGCCAATGTCAATCAGGCCAAGGCTTCGCTCGCAAGCGCGAAAGCTTCTTTGGCCGAAGCGCAGGCAACGCTTGTGGAAGCCGAAGCAAAGATGCGCCGCTATGAGGAGCTCAACAAGAGTTCGGGCGGACGTTTGCCCTCGCGCACGGAACTTGACGTGCAACGCGCAACGGTCCTGAAGTCCAAAGCCGGCGTGCAGTCGGCTCTGGCGGCAATTGACGATGCGCAGGCAACGCTGGATACGCGGCTTACCGACCTTTCCAAATCTCAGATCAAGAGTCCGGTCGACGGTGTGGTGCTTACGCGTTCGGTTGAACCCGGTTACGCGGTGGCGGCGAGTCTGCAGGCCGTTGAGCTCCTGACGGTGGCAACCGATTTGCGAGAACTGGAACTTGAGGTGGATGTCGACGAAGCCGATGTCGGCCAGGTGAAGGAAGGGCAGGATGCAACCTTTACGGTGGCAAGCTACCCCAATAAGCGTTTTCCCGCCAAACTCACCAAGGTGGCTTACGGTTCGACCACTTCCACAGACAACGTGATCACGTACACGGCGTATCTGGATGTTAAAAATCCACAGCTCGAGTTGCGTCCAGGAATGACGGCGACGGCAACGATCAATACGGCCAAAAGCGAAAACGCACTTTTGGTGCCGAGCACAGCGCTGCGCTTTAAGCCGGTTGTGAACTCAGATTCACAAAAATCCGGTGTGGGCATCATGATGCCGCCGCATCGTTCGCGCGGCACGAAGACCGCCAAAGAAGTGTCGCTTGCTCAATACCAACGTAATCAAACCGTTTACGTGGTTGACGAAAAAGGCAACGCCAAGCCGGTGGAGATTGTGACGGGGCTGACCAACGGACGGATGACCGAAGTGATCTCCGGTCCGCTTCAGGCCGGTGACAAAGTGATTACCGATCAGCTCAAGGGTATGCCCTAGGGGAGATGGGAGTGAACGATGAGTGAACATCTCATTGAACTGCGTCGCATCGTCAAGCGCTACGGCACCGGGGAAGCAGCTTTCAATGCCTTGGGCGGGATCGATCTGACGATTGATCAAGGTGAGTTCGTGGCGATCATGGGCCCCTCGGGATCGGGCAAGTCAACGACCATGAACATCATCGGTGCGCTCGATAGTCCCACCAGCGGCGAGTATCTCTTTCAAGGTTTGCATGTGGAGAGGCTCACCAACGACGAGCGGGCGCTCTTGCGTCGACGCTTCATGGGGTTTGTCTTCCAAGGGTTCAATCTTTTAGCTCGTACGACAGCTCTTGAAAACGTGGAGCTTCCGCTTTTGTACCGTGGCGTACCGACGGCAGAGCGTCACGAATTGGCGCGCGCTGCGCTCGATCGCGTGGGGCTGCTGCAGTGGGAAGACCATACGCCGGCGGAACTCTCGGGCGGCCAGCAACAGCGCGTGGCCATTGCTCGAGCCATTGTCACAAAGCCGCTTCTTTTGATGGCCGATGAACCGACGGGAAGCCTTGACAGCCGCAAGAGTGTGGAAATCATGGAGCTCCTCACTGACCTCAACAAGTCCGACAAGATCACCATTGTGCTCGTGACGCATGAGCCTGACATGGCGGCTTACGCGCGGCGCTGCGTGCATTGCATCGACGGAATGATCGCTAGCGATACGCCGCAGGAGGGTAAATAAATGCTCGGCAACGCGTTTTTGTTGGCATTTCGCCAGATCCGGCGTAATCCTTTGCGCTCGCTTCTGACGGTCTTGGGTATCGTGATCGGTGTGGCGGCCGTCATTACGATGGTGACGGTGGGCAACGGCGCCACTGAAGCCGTCAAGGAACAGATCGAAAGTTTCGGCAGCAATCAGCTGATGCTTCGCAAAGGGCAGCGCATGGGACCGGGCGGTGCGGCCGGCGCTCCGAGTTTTAAACTCGAGGACGTCGAGGCGCTCGAAGACCAAATCGCAGGCGTTTTGTCAGCTGCGCCTCAGTCGCAGCGAAGCACCATCGTGGTGGCCAACGGCAAGAACTGGACGACGACCATCATCGGTTCAAGTTCGGACTACTTCACCACCGATAACCGAACGCTTGCCGAAGGTCGATTTTTTGAACCGGCCGAGGAAATGTCCGGTGCCGCCGTTTGCGTGATCGGCACAACCATCCAAAAAGAATTGTTCGGCCCCGGCGCTCCTGTGATCGGTGAAATGCTGCGCGTCAATTCATTTTCCTGCCGCATTGTGGGGCTTCTTAACGAGAAGGGAACGGCAGCGATGGGGGGCGACCAGGATGATCTCGTGGTCATTCCGTTTAATACGGCCGCGCGCCGCTTGATCGGCAACAATCGCGTCAACACGATTCTCATCAGCATCGATCCGCAAAGTGACCGCGTGCATCTCAAGGGGCTCGTGCGAGATCTGATGCGAGAGCGTCGATCTTTGTCCGAAGGTGACGACGACAACTTCTCGATTCTTGATACGGCAGAAGTGGCTGAAAAAGTGGCTTCGACCACGCAGATCATGACGGCATTGCTAGGAGCCGTGGCTGCAGTGAGTCTGCTTGTCGGCGGCATCGGCATCATGAATATCATGTTGGTGTCGGTCACGGAACGTACACGGGAAATCGGCGTGCGTTTGGCAATCGGTGCTACGGCCCGCGAAGTGCTGATGCAGTTTTTGATCGAAGCCGTGGTACTCGGCTGCATGGGCGGCGTCATCGGCATCTTGCTTGCTACCGGTTCTTCCTATCTGATCACCGGCTGGATGGATGTTCCTTATACGTTCGATCCGATGATCAACATCGTGAGCTTTGCTTTTGCCGCGCTCACTGGTGTCATCTTCGGTTATTTCCCTGCCAGGCGCGCCGCGCGACTCGACCCGATTGAAGCTGTTCGACACGAATAAAGAAGACCGGCCTCCGAATTTCTCGGAGACCGGTCTGGGAAAACTGCCGGAATGTTTTCAGCGATTAGAACGGAATGTCATCGTCGCTGAAGCTGTCGGCTGCGACAGCCGGCTGAGCGGGCTGGGCAGGCTGAGTGGCCGGGCGAGCTGCGGGGGCTGCTCGGCGCGGAGACTCGAACGCCTCGTCGCTTTGATGGGCCGGAGCTGAAGAGGAATTGCGGCTGCCGAGCAACTGCATCGTTTCGCAGATGATTTCAGTGTAATAGCGTTCGACGCCTTCTTTGTCGGTGTAGCGGCGGGTACGCAAACGACCTTCGATGTAGACCGGATTGCCTTTGCGCAGGTAGGTCTGCGCAACTTCGGCCTGACGGCCGAAGAAAACAACACGGTGCCACTCGGTTTCTTCCTGCAGCTGACCCTGACTGTCCTTGTAGCGACGCGAAGTGGCCATCAAGATATTGCAGATGGCAGTGCCGCCGTCAGCGGTGTAACGCGTTTCGGGATCTCTGCCGAGGTTGCCGATCAAGATGACCTTGTTAATAGAAGCCATGACTAAAAAATCCTAATAAAGCCAAATATGTAGTTAGATACCAACTTTAATCTCTCGAGAGAGTCAAGAGTCCGCTTCAACGTTTCTTGGGGTCGGAGCCGTCATGCCCTGCGCCGCAATGATCCAGAGAATCATCAGCGCGGCGCAAAAGCCGTACACGCCGTGCGTGCCGAAGGCTGAATAAAGCCAGCCGCCGGCGGCTCCGCCGATGAAGACACCGACGGACTGCGTGGTGTTGTACACGCCGAGCGCCAATCCTTTGCACTCCTGCGGCGCTGTTTTTGACACGAGCGAAGGCAGGGAAGCTTCCAGGACGTTAAAGCCGGAGAAGAATACTAACAGCAAAACGGAAATGAGAAGAACAGAGTTGTCAAAAATCTCAAATCCGGCGAATGCGACCAACACCAAGCAAATGGCGCCAACGAACAATTCCTTGGTGCGTCCTTTTTTTTCGGCGTGTTTTAAAACGGGCATCAGAAAGGCCAGACTCACAAGCACGGCCGGAAGATAAACAGTCCAGTGGTGCGCCACGGCCAGATCGAGTTCCACAAGGCGAAGAGGAATGACGACGAAAAGCGCCATTTGAGCCATGTGCAACGAAAAAATACCCAGATTAAGGCGCATCAGTTGACCGTGCAAAAACACGTCTCTTAACCTGGCTCGTGCTTGAAAATCCTCAAATCGCTTGACGGGAGCGGTCGGAAGCATCAGCACGGCGGCGATGGCCAGTACGCATAACACGGCTGTCAGAAGGAAGATGCCCGGTACGCCGATCGAATCGGCCAAAACGGGGGCAAGAACGAGTGAAAAGGTAAAGCTGATGCCGATGGAAGCGCCGACAAAAGCCATGGCGCGCGTGAGCAGTTTGTCGCGGACACTGTCGGAGATCATGGCGGCCGACACAGCTCCGGCACCCTGCAAGGCCCGCGCAAAAAGCAGCGTTGTGATGTCATCGGCTGTATAGGCCAAAAGACTTCCAAAGATGAAAATTAAGAGGCCCGTCACGATCACGGGTTTGCGTCCGAATCGGTCGCTCGCGGCGCCGAAAGGAATTTGGAGTACGGCTTGCGTCAGACCGTAGACGCCGAGTGCCAAACCGACCATAAAGGCGTTCGAGCCGCCTTCCAGTGTCTGCGCCCAGACGGAAAAGACGGGAAGAATCAGAAAAATGCCCAGCAGGCGCAGCGCAAACACCGCACCGAGTGTCATGGAGGCGGTGCGTTCCTGTCGTGTGAGGCGCAATGGAGCAGTTGGCGTGCCGGTCAAGGTTGAAGACATAAGAAGAAAAAAACACTGCTTTAGAGCGAATTGCGCTGTATAGTAATTGATTCGCCTAAGCCAAAACTTAAGCTGGGCGCTTGTTCGTAAGAGAAAGGTCCGTTCATGCCCAACACCATCCGTATTCGCGGCGCTCGTACGCATAACCTCAAAAATGTCGATGTGGATATTCCGCGCGGCAAGCTCACGGTTGTCACTGGACCGTCGGGTTCGGGGAAGAGTTCCGTGGCTTTCGATACTTTGTACGCCGAAGGTCAGCGACGCTACGCCGAAAGTGTCTCGAGCTACGCGCGTCGCTTCATGGATGTGATGGACAAGCCCGACGTGGACAGTATCGAGGGACTGTCGCCGTGTATTGCCATCGGCCAAGGAACGACGACGGCGGGATCGCGCTCGACGGTGGGCACGATGACCGAGATCAATGACTACCTGCGCGTGCTGTTTGCGCGAGCCGGTGTGCCGTACTGTGCCGAGCACGACGTGCCGCTGCAAAAAAGCGGCGTACACGACATGGTTGACGCCGTGTTGGGGTTTGAAGAAGGAACTCGCGTTCTGATTTTGGCGCCGCTGAAAATCCCGGGAGCCGTTTCGCTTGCCGAAGTGTGCAAACAGTTGACCAAGCGTGGCTTTCTGCGTCTTTTGCTCGATGGTCAAACGTATGCGCTCGACGATATGTCGCAGGAAATGCTCGCCGAGTCTGCGGCGGGTCACACGATCGACATCGTGATTGATCGACTCAAAAGTTCCGACGCTCAGCGTTCGCGCTTGGCCGAAAGCTTTGAAGCGGCCATCAAGGCCGCTGACGGTCGCGCAGCCTATCTGAGAATGGACACCGGTGAACGTCGGGTGTTTCACACGCGCTATTGCTGTCCGATTTGCGAGGCTACGGCGCCTGATATGAGTCCCGCGATGTTCTCGTTTAATAACGCGCTCGGAGCTTGCCCTGTGTGCGAGGGCTCGGGGGAAGTCGAACGATTCGATCCGGCATTGGTGGTAAGCGACGCACGACTGTCGTTGCGGCAGGGAGCCGTGTGCGGCTGTACGCCGCAAAACCGAGCCAATTTTGCGGATTTGTCGACGGCCTCGCGCCTTTTGGGCTTTTCTTTGGATGTCGCTTTTGAGGAGCTTTCCCCGGATATCAAAGACTATGTGCTCTATGGTCCGAACAAGGCGCAGCGCGACGTACTCGGCATGCCCGATTTTGAAGGTGTGATCGCACAGCTTGAAAAGAAATGGAAGCGCACGACGAGCGAGGCGGTCAAAAACGGCATGCGCGTGTTGCGGCGCACCACCGTCTGTCCGGCCTGCGACGGCACGCGTCACCGAGCCGAAGTTAAAAATGTCTACGTGGGCGTGCCGGAAAACCGCATCAATTTGATCGAAATGCAGCGTCTGCCACTCATTGAGCTTGTGACGCGCATCGAAGCGTTGGAGCTTTCGTCGGAATTGAAATGCGTGGCCAAGCCTCTTTTTGACGAAGTCTTAAAGCGCGTTCGCTTTTTGATTGACGTTGGTTTGGGGTACCTCACACTGTCGCGCGAAACGTCAAGCCTTTCGGGCGGCGAAGTTCAGCGCATTCGTTTGGCCGGGCAGCTTGGCGCCGGTTTGACGGGCGTGACCTATGTACTCGATGAGCCGACGGTTGGCCTGCATCAGCGCGATACGGGACGCGTCATTGAGATGCTCAAGAAACTCACGAAAGCCGGCAACACAGTCGTCGTGGTTGAGCATGACCCCGAGATGATTCGTGCGGCCGACTGGGTGGTGGATATGGGACCGGGAGCCGGTACGCAGGGCGGCACGGTTGTCTGTCAGGGTGAAGTCAAAGACATCTGCGCGTGCGAAGCTTCCAAAACGGGCGCGTATCTGAGTGGCCGCCTTGAGATGCCGCAGGCACCGCACAAGGTGTTTACGACCGATTCTGAGGCGCTTGTCATCAAGGGGGCCTCAGGGCGCAATCTCAAGCACATTACGTGCCGTTTTCCGGTCGGCGCTCTGGTGGCGGTCACGGGCGTGTCGGGGTCGGGTAAGTCGACACTGATTAACGAAACGCTGGGTCGGTACATGAAAAAGCGACTGCATCGCGCCAAATTGCAGCCACTGGATTTTGAAGAAATCGAAGGAGCCGATTATTTCGACAAGATCATTGAGGTCGACCAGAGCGCGATCGGCAAAACGCCGCGCTCGAACCCGGCAACCTACACCGGGCTCATGTTGCCGCTTCGCGAAGTATTTGCGGCTACACCGGCGGCGCTCGAGCGAGGCTACGGGCCGGGGCGATTTAGCTTTAATACAGAGGGCGGTGCGTGCGAGGCCTGCGAAGGTGAAGGACGAATAAAGTTTGAAATGGGCTTTTTGCCGCCGGTTTACGTTGACTGCCCAGTCTGTCACGGCAAGCGCTACAACCGTGAAACATTGGAAGTCAAGTACAAAGGCAAGTCGATTTCCGACGTGCTTGACATGACGGTGAGCGACGCACTGCCCTTTTTCGACGTGCACACGCAGATCGTCCGCAAGCTTGAAATGCTCGAAGAAGTAGGGCTGGGTTACATCGGTCTGGGGCAAAGCGCCGTAACCTTCTCGGGCGGTGAAGCACAACGCATCAAACTTGCTCAGGAGTTGGCGCGCCGCGATACGGGGCGCACGCTCTATATATTGGACGAACCGACAACCGGCCTTCACTTTGAAGACGTCGCCGTGCTGATGCGGGTGTTGCGCCGTTTGACGGCGCTTGGCAATACCGTCATTGTGATTGAGCACAACACCGACGTGATTGCCGGAGCTGACTGGGTGGTCGATATCGGCCCCGAAGGCGGTAACGCGGGCGGACAACTCGTCTTTGAAGGGACGCCCGAAGATCTGATGAAGTGCCCCGAGAGTATCACAGGACAGTGGCTACATGCGACAGCCGACGGAAAGACTCCCAAAAAGCGCAGCCGCGTTCGAAAGGCGAGTTGTTGAATTTTTTGAGAATTTAAGGGTTTACACTTATCTTTTAAAGAAATTGGACGACGAAGTTTCGCTGTTAATGCGGGATAACCCGCAAAAAGACCGAAAAAGAATAAAACAACCCGATCCCTAAGCGATGGAAACTTGATCTATATCAATATTAAAAACATCTGAAAGGAGCATCATTCGCTCATCAAAATCAAGGGTCGGGGCGATCGTCTCTGCCCGCGATCTCATTTCAATAAAAAATTAAGGAAATCGATCATGACTCCCGACAACATCAAGTACGGTCATACCCCCACCGGCCCCGAAGTCATCGCCGGCGTGACCCTCAAGGATGCTAAGCGTGCCAGCAAGTGGCCTGCCTACGTTGACGTGGCTCAGTCCGTCACCGGCGCCATCCTCGGCATCTTCCTGTTCTGCCATATGGCCTTTACGAGTTCGATTCAGGTCGGCAAGGATCTCTTCTGGAACCTGATTCAGGTCTCCGGCGGCACCCCGATCTTCGGTCATGAACAGATCTGGCTGCACTTCTTGTTCGTGGGCTTCATCACGCTCTGCGTTATCATCCACGCTCTGTGCGCTCTGCGTCGCTTCCCGACTTCCTACAAGCAGTTCCGTGACATCCGCGCTCACGTGAAGGTTGTGCACCACACCGATTCCTCTCTGTGGTTCATCCAGTTCGTGACCGCCATCATTCTCACCGGCATGGTGTTCCCGCACGTCATGGGCATGCTCACGGCTCCGTCCGAAATTGATCCCAACCTCTCGTCCGTTCACACCTATCACAACGGCCTGATCTGGACGCTCATCTTCCTGGTTGCCACCGAACTGCACGGCATGATCGGTTTGTATCGTCTGGCCGTGAAGTGGGACGTTATCAAGGGCCGTGCTCACGGTCTGCGCAAGGCCATGCTCGTGATCGCTTTCCTGATGGTCTGCTGCGGCTCTCTGACGGCCTACACCTACTGGGGTTATGGCAAGGACCTCGTGGAATCCGGCAACGCCGCCACCCGCTACGTTCCGACTGTCAACTGGTTCGCCGACAAGTAATCGAAGGCTGTTTGCGACAGCATATCTCCCCGGGCTCCAGTCTCCTTACCCGGGGAGACGACACGAAAAGCCGAATTTCCGTTTGTGCGGGAGTTCGGTTTTTTTTGAGCCGAACGCCTGAGCGGAACACATTAGAGGCAGGCATGGGGGCTGATAGTGAAAATTTTATAAATGTCTTAAATATTTTTATTTTATTAGGGTTTTTACTAATAAAGAGGGGTTTTAGAGCACGCCGCCGTTGACTAACATCAAAATTCGATGATCTCTTAACAAAGAGATGACGTGAGTACGAATAACCCTGAGCAACAGTCGATACGGCATTCTTCGCCGATCTTTACCCAGACAGTTGCCCTTCTTTTAGGAGGCAAACATGCACGAATCCAGTATTGAGATCGGCGCACTGGACAACAAGTCCAAAGTCATCCCTCTCGTCCTGGGCCCCTTGCTTGCCCTGGCTCTTTATTTCATCCTGCCCGAAACGTACATCAGTGCCAAGGGTGATGTGACACAGCTTAGCCACGCCGCACGCGCTTGCGTGAGTATGGTGCTCTGGATGGCCATCTGGTGGTTTACCGAAGCTGTTCCGATTGCCGTCACCGCACTGTTGCCGATTGTGTGCTTCCCGCTCTTGGGTGTTGCAACGCCGGCTCAGACGCTCAAGGAATACTCCAACGATACGATCTATCTCTTCTTGGGCGGCTTCTTGATCGCTGCCGGTATCGCTCGCTGGGGTCTTGACCGTCGTATTGCTCTGCACACGATTCGCATCGTGGGTACCAAGCCCAAGCAAATTGTGCTCGGCATCATGCTCGCGACGAGCTTCTTGTCGGCCTGGGTGTCCAACACGGCTACGGCGGCCATGATGCTTCCGATTGCCCTTGCTCTGATGGCGGTGGTTCGCTCCACACGCATTGATCAGCCCATCGATAAGGCAGAACGCAACTTTGGCGTGTGCCTGCTTCTGAGTGTGGCCTACGGGGCTTCGTTGGGCGGCGTCTACACTCTTATCGGTACTCCGCCCAATGGCATTTTGGCTCGATTTGTCGAGCAGACTTACGGCGACCCCGTGAGCTTCGTCGATTGGCTCAAGATCTCGTTCCCGACCATGACGATTCTCATCATCGCCACCTATTTGCTCCTGGTGCACGTACTTTTCCGCGAGCAGCCCGGTGAACTGCCCGGCGGCAAGGAATGGGTCAATAGCGAAATCAAGCATCTCGGTCCGCTCACCCGCGGCGAATGGACGGTTCTGATCGTGTTCGTGGTTGCTGCTTTGCTTTGGACGTTCGGTCCGGTGTTGCGCGGCCTTGAAATCGCAGGCACCAAGCCCTTGAAGCCGATGAGCGACACCGTGATCGCTATGGCTGCCGGCATCATTCTCTTTATCATCCCCGTGGACGCGAAAAAGGGCATCCATGCGCTGGACTGGTCGAGTGCGGCCAAGGGTGTGAGTTGGGACGTGCTGCTTTTGTTCGGCGGCGGTCTGGCCATGGCTGCAGCCATTCAGCGTACCGGTGCGGCCGATGCCGTGGGCGCCGCGGCCGTGGCCCTGGGCGGCCTGCCCGAATGGGCGATCGTGGGTGGTGTGGCGACTCTGGCTTGCTTTGCCTCGGAATTCACCTCCAATACGGCTCTTGCCGCAACCCTGATGCCGCTTGTGGCAGCCGTGGCTGATTCCATCAATGCCAATCCGCAGTCTCTGTTGATTGCTGCCACGATGGCAACGAGCTGCGCCTTCATGATGCCGGTGGGTACGCCCCCCAACGCTATGGTATTCGGCACCGGCCGTCTGAAGATCGGCGATATGTTGCGGGCAGGTTTCTGGCTTAATGTGGTCTCGATCATCGTGATTTCGATCGCTGTCCTGCTCATTGATCCGGGCATCATCCCGATGGGCTGATACGGAACTTCTTACAACCGGCTGCTTCGCACCGCCGCACTCGGGGAAGGATTTTCTCTGGGTGCGGCGGTGTGTCTATTTGCAGCAATGGCTCTTAACAAAAACTGTCGTTGAAACAGAAGGTTTAGCTCTATAATTAAAATATTATGAAAGGCATGATAAATTTGCCGGTACGGACTTTTTATTTTTTGCGGTAGAGATCTATGACGCTGCGTTCTGTTGTTCTGGCTATTCTGAGTCTGCTTGCCTTGATCTTCCTGATTCTCAATTGGCAGGGAATCACGGCGCCTGTGCCGGTCAACTTGATCGTTGAAGAGATCCAGGCTCCGTTGGGTCTGATCCTGTTGGTGATTCTTGGAGGTCTCTGGCTCTTTGGCATTGCCTGGGCACTGATGCAGCAGGCCTCGACGCTTGTGGAAATTCGCAAGGCCTATAAGGAGGCCAATGCCAACAAGTCATTGGCCGATCACGCCGAGCAGTCCCGCTTAGAGCAAACCAAGGAGAGTCTGCGTCAGGAAATGATTAAGAGCCGCGAAGAGTTACTGGCTGGCATCAAGGCCGCCGTCGAGGTTCCGACGGCAAGCGCGCAGGACGCCCAAAAGCGTCTTGATGCTGTTGAAAAAGCGCTTGAAAAGCTTTCACTTCGCATTGAGCAAATTGCAGACAAAGCGCAAATCGGACCGGCGCCCGAACTGCCTGCGCCGGAACCCAAGAAGTCCGGCTTTTTTGGTTTTTTAGGGGGCAGCAAATCCAATAAGCCCCATGAGCCGTCTAAGAACGAAATCGTTGAATCGATGGTTGTACCGACGGCGCCTGCGGCCGTTCCCGAACCGGAGTCGGTTCCTGTGTCCGATAAGACTGACGCGGCAAAGGAGGAGTCAGCGCAGTCTGTTGAGCCCACCGCAAAGCCTAAGGACGGGTTTTTCAAAAAAATGTTTCATTGATAAGGTGAGGTCTTATGTCCGGCAATGTTTATCGCTATCTGGATACACTGATTACAGCCGGGTCGTTTTCCAAAGCGGCACGAGTTCTGCAAATCTCTCAGCCGTCCATCTCCCAGTTTGTGCATCGATTGGAAACGGAAGTCGGTACACAGCTTGTTGATCGCACCGCTAAGCCTCTGAGACTGACTTATGCCGGTGAATGCTTCATGAAGACGGAGCGCGAAATTGAGCAGCTCCGCAGCATGCGCTCCCGTCTCATTGCCGACATTGGCGAGGGGGTGAGAGGTCATGTCACCATCGGTTCGTCACACTATCGCTCTACGTTCTTTCTGGCGGAGGTCCTGCCGATCTTCCGACGTGAGTATCCGGGTGTCACTGTGTCTTTGGCCGAGGGTACGACCAAGGAGCTCGAAGATTTCGCTTTTGACGGGGTGACCGATCTGAGTCTTGTGATCGCGCCGCTCTATCGCAGCGAACTCGAGTACGCCGAACTGTTTCGCGAACGGTATCTTTTGGCGATGAGTCCCGAGTCGCGTGTGGCAAAGACCGTGGCGCAACCTGCTTCGGGCGGCTATGCTTCCATGCCGTTTAATCGTCTCAACGGCGAACCTTTCATCACGATCAAGCAGGGGCAGAAGTTCCGCAACCTCTACGAAGATCTGTGCCGGGCGACTCGTACAACGCCTCGTGTAATGCTCGAAAGCGAATCGCCTGTGGCGGCTCTCCATTTGGCCAGTGCAGGACTTGGCGCGACTTTTGTGACGCAAACGCTTGCCAAACGTTGCCGACCGGCGCAACCGGTGCGCTACTTCACGATCGAGCCGGCGCGGCCCGACCGCATGGTGGTGGCCGCCTATCGCAAGAACGGTTATCTTACCAAGGCTGCCCGCAGTCTCATCGAAGTGATGCGCCGCGTGGCCGAAACCGAATTTGCCGACGGCTAGTCAACAAAAAAAGCCGTCGCGACTTCTGTAAAACGCAACGGCTGACAATTCCGTAAGGTTGGGCGCCTCCGAAATGAACGGAGACGCCCGTTTTCTTATTAGTCGATGTATTCGGTCTTTTTGATGACTTCTTCAACGATCGGTGCTTTGCGTTCGTTAAAGAGTTTCTTGTTTTCTTCGAACAAGTTGCCTCCGTGGGTGTCGATCGAAACGATGAGCGGACCGAATTCTTTCACGCGCATGACCCAGAGCGACTCGGGCATGCCCAGTTCCGGCCACTGCACGTCTTCGACCTCTTCGACGCACTGTGCGGCAAGTACCGCGCAGCCGCCCGGGAAGACGCAGTGCAAGGCCTTAAAGCGGCTGCAGCCTTCGACCGTATTGGGGCCCATGCCACCCTTGCCGACGATGAGCTTTACGCCGGTTTCTTCGATGAACTCTTTCTCGAACTTTTCCATGCGCATGGATGTGGTCGGACCGATGGACACGACCTTAAAGCCGCTGCCGGAACTTTGATCGGGCACCATGATGGGGCCGGCGTGAAAGATCGCTTTGCCCGCGAGATCAACGGGAATCTTGCGGCCGTGCTTGACCAGACGCGTGTGCGCGCAGTCGCGGGCTGTGATGAGGTAACCGTTGAGATAGATAATGTCGCCGATGCGGATGTCTTCGAGGTCTTCACTGCGAATCGGCGTCGTCAGAATTTTCTTGCTCACAGCGTGACTCCTTTGTGCGAGATCATTTCATAGGACATATCGGCGTTGAAGCGAATGGTGGCGCGGCGATGACCCCAGCAGCCTACCGACAGACCGACGGCCAGGCACGAGGGGTGACGCGCGGCTTGTTCGACGTGAACGCCCATCACCGAGAGTGCGCCCTTGAGTCCGCCCGGACCGATGTTGATGTCGTTGAGACCTTTTTCGATGATCTGTTCGAATTCGGCACCGCGCGGGTTGCTGTTGCGTGAACCGATCGGGCGCATCAGAGCTTTCTTGGAGAGGTTGGCTGCCACTTCGACGGAACCCGCAATGCCGATGCCCACAAGCAGCGGCGGGCAGGCGTTGATGCCGCGGTCGCAGATGTTGTCAAAGACAAAGCGCACGATGCCTTCGTAGCCTTCGACAGGCATCAGGACTTTTGCCGTACCCGGAAGCGAGCAGCCGCCGCCGGCCATATAGCCGTGGATGGTGCACTGATCCGATCCGGGGATAATTTCCCAGTCGATCCAGGGAATGCGCACGCCCGTGTTGTTGCCGGTGTTCTTTTCGTCGAAGATCTGAACGGCGTTGTGGCGCAGCGGCGCTTCTTTGGTGGCGCGGATCGTCGCTTCTCTCAGACATTCCTGCATCTGACCGATGAGCGGGAATTCCGAGCCGCATTCAATCCAATACTGAATAACGCCGGTGTCCTGACAGAAGGGCACGTTGAACTTGTCGGCGAGTTCCAGATCCGTAAACATGGAGTCGTACATCACCTTGGCAAGCGGCGTATCTTGCAGCGTGCGCATTTCCTTGAGCTTGGCAAGTACGTCGTTGGGCAAATGTTTGCCGAAGTACGCCGTGAACTTCGCCATGGTGTCAGTGAAACGGGTACTCAATTCCGTTTTGTCCATTGCGTTTGTCTCCTCGCGCGGGTCGTGACCGCAGCGCGTCTGATGGGGTGAAATCAAGGGAAGCGAGCCTTCCTACTTTTGGTGGAATTCTTACGCCTTTTGAATGATAAATCAAATATTTTATTCTCTATTATTTCGATAAATATAAAACTATTGATTTACTTAACTTATTGATAAAAAAAGAGAAATGTGAAGACGAATGGAGATGTACCAGAAGTAAGAATGGAGCTCTATACCTACGAAGAGGTAAATCGGAAATAATAAAAAGCGCCTCAGCCGGATGGCGAAGCGCTTGAGATGTGTTGCGAAAAAGCGAATGGTGATTAAGCGGCGTGATAAGACGTCACGCGCTCAACTTCTTCTTTGGCACCGAGGAAAACGGCCACGCGCTGATGCAGTTTTTCGGGCTTGATCGAAAGAATGCGTTCGTAGCCGTTGGTGGCGCGACCGCCGGCCTGTTCCATCAACCAGGACATGGGATTGGCTTCGTACATCAGACGAAGCTTGCCGGGTTTGGAGGGATCGCGGTTGTCCTTGGGGTACATGAAGATTCCGCCGCGGCAAAGGATGCGGTGTACTTCGGCAACCATAGCCGCCACCCAGCGCATGTTGTAGTCCTTGCCTCGAACGCCGGTTTTGCCGGCAAGAAGTTCTTCGATGTAGCGGTTCACGGGGGCTTCCCAATGGCGCTTGTTCGAGCAGTTAATCGCAAATTCCTTGGCCTGTTCGGGCACCTGCACGTTGTCGTTGGTGAGGATGTAGGTGTTGGTGCGGGGATCAAGCGTAAACATCACCACGCCGCGGCCGAGAGTGAGCGCCATCTGCGTTTGCGGACCGTACATGATGTAGCCGGCGGCAAGCTGACGGTCGCCGGGCTGCAGAAAGTCGGCGTCCTGCGGAGCGGTAGCGTCTTCGTGCGGATTGGGCAGGATCGAAAAGATCGTTCCGATCGAGACGTTGATGTCGATGTTGCTTGAGCCGTCAAGCGGGTCGTAGCAGATGAGATAGGGGCGGCGATCTGTACAGTCGGCTGCCACACAGTGATCCATTTCTTCCGAAGCACAGGCGGCGACAACGCCCGACTCAAGCACGGCCTTGGTGACGATGTCGTTGCTGATGACGTCGAGTTTTTTCTGCTCTTCGCCCTGCACGTTTTCGCTGCCTGCCATGCCGAGCACGCCCATGAGGGCGCCGCAGGCGACTTCGGAGCTGATTTCCACGCCGCAGGCAGCCACGGTTTCGATCAATCGGGCGAGTTTTTCATCAAGGCCGTTGGTCTTGACTTCGTTGGCGAGCATGTCGCTTAAAGTGATCTGTTGCATAACTCTTCTCTTTTTTTAGAGCAAGGACGGATGATGGGTAATCAGTAGGTGTTGAGCGCTTTTTCCACCACTTCGCTCACGCCGGCCGAAAGATTTTCGGTGCGGGCGACTTTGGTGAGAGCCGCATGCATGAGGCGTGCGAGTTCCGGCGTATAGCGGCGCCAGTTGTCCAGCGCACGGGCCAGGCGGGCAGCTACGTGACTGTTGATGGAGTCGAGCTGCAGCACCATGTCGGCCCAGAATTCGTAGCCGGCGCCGTCGGGGCGGTGGAATTCAGGTTCGTTTGCCACGAAGAACGTATTGACAAGCGCATAGACGTTGTTCGGGTTCTTGAGCGAGAACACAGGACACTGCATCAACGACTTGATGCGGTCGAGCACCGGACATTCGTTGGGATAGACGCGTGCCGTGGCCTGCACCGAGAACCACTTGTTAATCAGAAGCGGCTCGTTGCCCCAGAGTTTGCCTGCGGCATTCAAGACGTCGATCTTGGCCGGGCTCTGGCTGTTGACGATCATGCGCAGAGCGGCAAGACGATCGGTGAGGTTGTCCGAGAGTTCGAACTGATCGCGGGCATCCAACAGGGCTCGGGCGTTGCCGCCGGCGAGAAGATACTCGAGCGTGAGATTGCTCAGGGCGCGTTTGCCGGCTTCCTTCGGATCGAATCGGTATTCGAGCGTCATGTTGCGCATGTTTTCGGTATGAAGCGGCTGACCGAGCTTGTGCGAGAGTTTGCGGCCGATCGTTTCCATCACGAAGATGCGGGCCTGACGAATGGCCTGCGGGTTGATCATGGCGCGGTGAGCCGCGATGCTCTTTTCAGAAGGCAACGTGAGCACGGTGGCGCGATATTCGGGCGACAGATTCGTGTTGGTGAGAATGCCTTCGAAAGCCGAAATGAGCGTGCCGTGAACGTCGGGTTCCACTCCGTTTTCGATCATGGTGACGACTTCGTTGATGACGGCAAGCATCAAACGCTCGAAAGCGTCGGCGCGGTTAAAACCGTCGGAATCGTGCAGTGCCAGGAACTGAAGCTCTTGCAGCGTATAGGCGTAATCGAAGATCACGGGAGCCGAAAAGCCTCGACCCAGAGACAGAACCGGATTTTCCGCGATGCCTTCAAAAGTCCATTCGTCATCGGCCGTCTCAAGAACGAGTTTGGCGGTGGTGACGGGTTCCTCGTCGGAACCGACAAGCTTCAAGGGCAGATCTTTGCCGTCGCGACCGATCAAACCGACGAGAATCGGAATCACAAGCGGGTACTTTTCAGCTTGCCCGGGTGTCGGAGGCGTCGACTGCGAAGCGCGAATCGTGAAGGTGCAGTCGTCCTGATTCCAGTTCGTTTCCACGGAAACGCGCGGGGTGCCGGCTTGAGACCACCATAAACTGAAATTGGTGAGATCAACGCCGTTGGCGTCGGCCATGGCTTGAATGAAGTCGTTACAGGTACCGGCCGATTCGTCGTAGAGCTGCACGTAACGATCCATGCCCTTCTTAAAGCCGTCTTTGCCGAGGAGCGTCTGGAGCATACGGATGACTTCGGCGCCCTTTTCGTACACCGTCATTGTGTAGAAATTGTCGATTTCTCGGTAACTTTCCGGGCGAATCGGGTGAGCCATGGGGCCGGCGTCTTCCGGAAACTGGCTACTGCGAAGCGCGCGCACAGCGTGAATGCGTGCGACGGCGCGGCTCGATTCGTCAGGCTGCATGTCGGCCGTGAATTCCTGCTCGCGAAACACCGTCAGGCCTTCCTTGAGCGTGAGCTGGAACCAGTCGCGCAGCGTGATGCGATCGCCCGTCCAGTTGTGGAAGTACTCGTGACCGACAATGGATTCAATGTTTTGGTAGTCCGTGTCGGTGGCAATAGAGGGCGACGCCATCACATAGCGGGAATTGAAAATATTGAGGCCCTTGTTTTCCATAGCCCCGAAGTTGAAGTCGTCGGTGGCAACGATCATGAAGCGGTCGAGATCAAGTTCAAGCCCCCAGCGTTCCTCATCCCAAGCGATGGCCTTTTTGAGGCTTTCGAGCGCATGCTCGGAATTGGGGTAGTTTTTTTCTTCTGTCCAAACTTGCAGAAGAACTTCGCGGCCGCTCTTCGTTTTGATTTTGTCTTCGCGGGCCACGAACTGACCGGCTACCAGAGCAAAGAGGTAGCACGGTTTTTTGAAGGGATCTTCCCAGCGCACCCAATGACGATTGTCGGCCTCGTCCCCCTCGGCGACCAGATTGCCGTTGGAAAGCAGAACGGGGTAGAGCGTCTTGTCGGCGTGAATCGTGACGGTAAAGCGACTCATCACATCGGGGCGATCGGGCCAATAGGTGATGTTGCGAAAGCCCTGAGCTTCGCACTGGCTCATGAAGGCGCCTCGGCTCATGTAGATGCCCGAAAGCGACGTGTTGTTTACGGGAACGATGCGGTTGACGATGGTGACGGTCGACTGCTTGGAGATATTTTTGATGGTGAGCTGTCCCTGGCCCATCTGATAGCGCTCATTTGCCTGCTGACCGTCAATGAGGACCTTTTCGATAAAAAGATCGTGTCCGCCGTCAAGGACAAGGTCATGGGTGGCGGCACCGCGCAGCGGCGTGACGACCATGGTGGAGGTGACCGTTGTGGACTCGGGATTCAAGACAAAGTCGAGCTCGACCGAGTCAATGCTGTGAGAGTAGGGACGATAGTCCTTGCGGTAAACGGTGGTGTGTTCCTGAGACTGCATGGAGACTTTCCGAAGGCAAACAAAAAGTTGGCCGTGACAAATACTAAGCGCTCGACATTTGGTGCCGAGACGAAATCAACACACGATTGTACCGCGCCTGCGGCCGGCGCAAAAGCAAAGAAAAACGCCTGCGCGCGGCAAAGGCGGGCAGGCGTTGCAAGCCGAAAATGTCGACCGTACGAATTATTCGTACTTGTGGCCGGCCGTGCTGTGGCAAGCCACGCAGTCGGTCTTGGGCTGATCGGCAAAGGCCTTGTGCATCGGCGCAACCATCGGCTTGGCCGGGTTGACCTTCATGTTGCCGATGTCATGACAGCCGCGGCAGGTGACGTAATCAACGGAAACCATCCACTTTTGAACGGATTCAGCCATTTCTTCACGCTTTTCAATCTGCTTTTCGGGCGTGCTGAGCGTGCCGCGGATTTCACCCCACAGAGAGTTGGAGCCGGAAACGGCCTTGTGCCAGAGCAGGCCGACGACCTGAGCCTGGCTGATGGAGTGCACGGATTCATACTTCAGGTGGCAGTCCACGCATTCGGCCTTGGCGCCGGAGAAGGTCTGGGCGTGCTGGCCCTTCTTGTAGGACGCGTAGGCGGCGTCCATCGAGTGGCAGAAAGTGCCGCAGAATTCGGTGGAACCGGACCAATGAACCACAGACGTGCCGGCGCTCACGAGAGCAACGCCGATCACGGCACCTACCAACACTAGGCCGGCACCATACCACTTGCCGTTCTTATTGAAAGCCATTCGAAAATCCTCCTTGTTGTTTGATCTTGCCCTTTGCCGCCGTTTGACCTGTATGTTGGGGCCGTTTATTTATCTTGTTCGGCAGACAAAGTCTCTGCGGTGTTTTAGGAATGTCGTCCGCAGAAAGCAAGTAAGGACAAGGACATTCGACCGCAAGGTTTAGGCCGCAATCATAAACCGCGCTTAAACAAACCTGAAGAGCGAAAGCAGGATTTGCTTTGATTTATATCAAAAAGCGTTTGGGCTTGGCCGTTCGGCCTAATTCCTTGCGTGGATCTCCGGTGTACCACATCCTCAGCCTGTAAGAGGATGTTCCTGAAGCGGCCTGCCCGAATGAATGATTTGGCCTAGGCGATTTGCGCAACGACCACGGCTTGCGCGGTGACGAGCGCTTCGGCATGGTCGCCCAACTTCAAACCGTGACCGGCACGGGCAAAACCGACAAGGGATGTGCCGCCGGCCAGGCGCAGCGTAACTTCTCCGCCCTTATCCTGACGCGCGCTGCGAATGACGGTGCCGGAAATGACGCTTGAGCCCTTGATCGGTTCGACGTGATGAGCAACTTCCACACTTGTGGCTTTGAATAAGGCGAGCGCCTTGTCGCCTTGGTTGAGACCGAGCAACTGTGCGCTTTCCTGCGTGAGCGTCGCTTTGAGGTTGTTGACGTCGTCAATGCGCATGTGCACGCGCACCAGGGCAGGACCGCGGGCAATGTGCATGATCGTGACGGGGAACTGATTTCGCATGGAGGTGCGCAAGGTAGCCGAACTCAATGGGACAAGTTCGGGGGTGACGCGGGAGGCGAATTGCATCAGAACGGATTCGCGCGCCTGCGTGAGTTTTTCGGAGAGTTCCAGGACCGTTACACCGGCTGCGGTGAGTTTCGTACCGCCGCCTTTGCTGCCGCCCACTTCTTTTTCCACCAACGGAACGCCCGCGAGGTTGGTGAGCGTTTCGAGCGCTTGCCAGGCGGCTTTGTATGAGACGTTGGAGAGGCGAGCTGCCTCCGAAATCGAGCCTGTTTCGTGAATGCGCCGCAAAATGTTGATGCGCTTGTCGACGAGCTGCTCGAGTTGGCGGGTGAGCGCAATCGGCGCGGCAACAAGTTGCGAGGGCGAGTTTTCAGGACGTTCGGTGTCGGAGGTGGTCATACGTCAATTCTCTTAAAAACATTTCGCTAGTTTACGGCAAGTGGTGGGGTGTTGTTCTTTGCGGTATTCATAAATGTGATAACGTTGCGCTATTCAATATTTGAATGGCGCGGATGTCAACCGATATCTGCGGTCGAATCTCGGAAAGACACTTCATCTCAATTTGGGAGAGAAAACATGAAACTCGTCAAAACCGCCGTTGCCGCCGCGCTGCTCGGTACCGTTTTTTGCGTGAGCGCAGCTGAAGTGCATGTAGCTGTGGCCGCCAACTTTACGGCTCCGGCCAAGGAACTGGCTCCGATTTTTGAAAAGCAGACCGGCCACAAGTTGGTTCTGAGCTTCGGCGCCACCGGTATGTTCTATGGCCAGATCAAGAACGGTGCGACCTATGACGTGCTGTTGGCGGCTGACGCCAAGACGCCCAAGAAGGCCATTGACGAAGGTTACGGCGTAAAGGGGACGAGCTTTACATATGCCGTCGGCAAGCTCGTTTTGTGGAGTGCGGACGCAAATAAGATCAAGGACGGCAAGGCGCTGCTTGCTTCGGGCGACTTCAATAAGTGCGCCGTGGCCAATCCCAAGCTTGCTCCTTACGGTCTGGCCGCCCACCAAACCCTCAAGTCCTTGAAGCTCTTTGATAAGGTGAGCCCGAAGTTTGTGGAAGGCGACAATATCGGCAAGACTTTTAATTTTGTGAAGACCGCCAACGCCGACATCGGGTTTGTGGCTCTGAGTCAGGTTTATAAGAACGGCAAGATCACCTCGGGCTCCGGCTGGATCGTTCCGGCTGAACTCTATGGCAAGATCGCTCAGGACGCCGTGCTTCTGAAGCAGGGAAAGAATCAGGACGCGGCCAAGGAATTCCTGAAGTTCCTGCAAGGCCAGGACGCGGCCAAGGTGAAGCTTGACTACGGCTACGGCGACAAGTAATTTCGTCGTTGGCACTGTCAAATCCGGCACGAAAGAGAACAAATGGAAGCCATTTCACTTGAACCCGTTTGGTTGAGTCTGAAGCTTGCGGCGGTCACCACAGCATTTTTATTGGTGCTAGCGACACCGCTTGCCTGGTGGCTTGCCCGCACCAAAAGCGCCTGGCGTGCGCCGATCAGCGCCGTGGTGACCTTGCCTTTGGTGTTGCCGCCTTCTGTGCTGGGTTTTTACATTCTGGTTGCGATGGGGCCGCACGGCCCCATCGGCCAGCTCACGCAATCGCTTGGATTGGGGCTGATGACCTTCAATTTTTCCGGCTTGGTCGTGGGCTCTATCATCTATTCCTTGCCCTTTGCCGTGCAGCCACTGCAAGGGGTGTTTGAGTCCATCGGCAACCGACCGATGGAAGTGGCGGCAACTTTGGGGGCCAAACCCCTGGACGCCTTTTTTTCTGTCGTGATTCCGCTGGCTCGACCGGGGTTCCTGACTGCCATGGTGCTTACCTTTGCGCACACCATCGGAGAATTCGGCGTGGTGCTGATGATCGGCGGCAATATTCCGGGTAAGACACAGGTGGTCTCAACCGAGATCTACACTTTCGTGGAAGCCATGGAATATGACAATGCGCATGTGCTTGCCGGCGGCATGCTTGTCTTTTCCTTCCTGGTGCTGCTTTTTGTGACGCTCTTTAACCGTTGTGCCAAGGCCGCCAATGTGTCGGCCACGCTGGTGTAGCGTTTTTCTTCGAATTTTCGACTCCGAAACCGTTTTGAGTGTGGACATGGCCGAGAACACTGACGATCGCATTCGCCTGACGCTTTCCCGCAGCACGGGCTTTACGCTGGACGTGGACCTGACGCTTCCGAACGGAGGCGTGACAGTGCTTTTTGGCGTATCAGGGTGCGGCAAAACCACAGTGTTGCGCAGTGCGGCCGGATTGGAAAAAGCGAAAGGTTATGTGCGAATCGCCGGCCAGGTTTGGCAAGATGACGAAAAGAGGATTTTCGTGCCGACCTATGAACGCCGCATCGGTTATGTGTTTCAGGAAGCCAGTCTGTTCGATCACCTCAATGTTCGTGAAAATCTACGCTTCGGCTTGAAGCGCATTTCGGACAAGGACGGTGAAAAGCGTCTGGATGATGCGGTCGAATTGTTGGGGATCGGGCATCTGCTCGAACGACGTACGTCGGAGCTTTCCGGCGGCGAACGTCAGCGCTGTGCCATTGCGAGGTCGTTGGCAATCAAACCGACGGCGCTGTTTATGGACGAGCCGCTTGCTGCCTTGGATCACGCCCGTCGATTGGAAATCATGCCCTGGATTGATCGGCTGAAGAAAGAACTCAATTTGCCGATTCTTTACGTAACGCACTCCGAAGAAGAAGTGATGCGCCTGGCCGATCGATTAGCTGTGATCGATAACGGAAAACTTGTTGACAACGGGCCTGTGGCGGAAACCTGGTTGCATCTGATGCAGAAAAAAGGCCGTAAAGCCAGCCGTTCGCTATTGGTGATGGGAACAGTAGAGGAGCGCGACAGCGACTGGAGTCTGATGAAAGTCGTAAGCGGCGCCATGCACTTCTGGGTACGTGATACGGGGGTGGCACTCGGTAGCAGCGTGCGCCTGATGGTCAATGCCGATGATGTGTCGCTCTCCGTCAGCAAGCCATCTCAGACAAGCATTCAGAATGTGTTTCCCTGCACGGTGGCCGCCATTGACGACGGCAGCGATCCGAGTCGCAAGGTGGTGCAGGTTGAGGCGGCCGGAACGGTCATCATGTCCGAATTGACGGCACGTGCGGCCCACGAACTTCAATTGCGCCCCGGCATGGATGTGTGGGCTCAGGTCAAGACGATTGCCGTGCACTAGGTAAATAGCTTCGGTGAGGTATCGTCGGGATCCGGAACTCTCTCTGACCTACTGTCCTTAGAGGCGGTTTGGCCATTTGTTCGAATTGCTGTCACGATCCTGGTGAAGCATTGCTCTTATACCAATAACGCACAAAGGTAGAAGTGCGGATTCAATTGGTGCAAATTAAGCTGAAAAATGTTTAAAAACAAGCAACTATAGCGATTAGATAGGCTAAAAAGTAAAGCAAAGATTCACATCGTTACCTTACCGAAAACATGCAAGCCAGGGCTGCATGCTTACACTCTTGGTGTTGTTTCTGGTGTTGAAATGCTGCTTGAGGCAGAAACGAAAAAGCCTCCGGCAGAATGCTGCTGAAGGCTCTTCGGAGGTGGTGCCCGGGGAGAGACTCGAACTCTCACGCTTTTTAGGCGGAGGATTTTGAATCCTCTGCGTCTACCATTCCGCCACCCGGGCAAAACCTATTTTTTACAACAAACCTCCAGCCGCAAGGGCTAGAGGTTCGGAATTCTGGGGTGGGAGATGGGACTCGAACCCACGACAACCGGAATCACAATCCGGGACTCTACCAACTGAGCTACACCCACCATCAAATTTTTGTTCCCGTCTCGCTTGGCCTGCCCGGCAGGATTCGAACCAGCGACCCTCGGCTTAGAAGGCCGATGCTCTATCCAACTGAGCTACGGGCAGAGATGCTTCTGTCAAGCAAGTGGTCGGGGTGAAGAGATTCGAACTCCCGACATCCTGCTCCCAAAGCAGGCGCGCTACCGGGCTGCGCTACACCCCGCGGGAATCACGCATTATAAGAAAACTTTTGTTTCTTGCAAATTTTTCCGCGAAAAAAGTTCGACCTAAGAAAACTTGATTTTTCGGCGGTCAGAAATGCGTTGTCGGTTCAGGTAAAAAACACTGCCGAAGAACAGACAGGCGATCGCTCGTCGATACAATCTAAACGTATCGAAAAAGGATTGAGCCGTTGCGCTCTTAGAAAGTTATGACCGATATTTTGGAAAAGATTCTTGCTGTCAAAGCTCAAGAAGTTGAGTTGGCAAAGACTCAAGTCGAATTACCGGCGTTAAAGGATCGGGCACTTGCCCAATCGCCGGCCCGAGGCTTTGCTCAAGCTCTTCAACGCAAAATGAATGCCAATCGGCCTGCTGTGATTGCGGAAGTGAAAAAAGCCAGTCCGAGCAAAGGTGTGATTTGTGAAAATTTTCGTCCGATTGAAACGGGGCTTGATTACGAAGCGCATGGAGCAGCGTGTCTGTCGGTGTTGACGGACAGGGAATTTTTCATGGGGTCGAACGACACCTTTGTCGCCGTGCGCAAACACGTCAATATTCCGATGCTGCGCAAGGATTTTTTGATTGATGTTTACCAAGTATATGAGGCGCGTGCGATGGGGGCAGACGCCGTGTTGGTGATCATGCGGGCGCTTGGCGATGAAAAAGCGGCGGAGTTGACGGCCTGTGCCGCAACGCTTGGAATGGACGTGCTTGTCGAAACGCACGACGAAGAAGAAATCGAGCGGGCTCTCAAACTTCCCGGAACGCCGATGATCGGCATTAACAACCGCAACCTTCGAACCTTTGAAACGAGCATTGAGCAAACTTTGAAACTGAAGCGACTGATTCCTCAGGATCGATTGTTTGTGACCGAAAGCGGAATTCGTACGCAAGAGGATGTGCAGCGTCTGCGTCATGCCGGTGTGGGCGCATTTTTGGTCGGTGAAGCCTTTATGCGGGAAATTTCGCCCGGGGCCGCATTGCAGGAGCTTTTTGGGGACTCATGATGCATCGATTTGCGACTGACGGTATTGCTGCGTCTTGGAAGGGCGAATTTGATGCCTTCTTTGCATCCGAAGCGGGCAAAGATCTATTGAGTTTCCTTCAGGAGCGACTGAAGGATGGAGCGGTGATTTATCCTCCGGATCCGTATCGGGTGTTTCGACTGACGCAACCCCAAGACGTGCGCGTTGTGATTTTGGGGCAGGACCCGTATCACGGACCGGGACAGGCGATGGGCATGGCTTTTTCTGTGCCCGCGCAGTTAAAGAAGCTTCCTCCGAGTCTCAAAAACATCTTTAAGGAAATCGCCCTTGAAGGAGAGGGAGAACATCCTGCCGTGGGTGACCTGACCGATTGGGTGCGACAGGGCGTGCTTTTGATGAATGCGACGCTCACCGTGGAAGACGGCGCACCGCAGTCTCATGCGGGCAAAGGTTGGGAAACGTTGACGGATCGTTTGATTGATCGCGTGCTAGAAGAGGCTCGTCCCACAGTCTTTATGTTGTGGGGCGCTTCGGCACAGAAAAAGAAGGAACGCATCCAAGCCAGAGCCAAGGCCGAGGTGTTGGTTCTCTCAAGCAACCACCCTTCTCCGTTATCGGCCCGCCGGTTCCTTTTATCGGATGCGGGCACTTTAAGGCGGCCAACGATTGGTTGCAGGCTCACGGGAGAGAACCGATTGCGTGGGTTTCCCATGCGTTTTCTTTGGTCTAGCGGAAATTTGCTTTTTGCAACGCACGCGCTAAAAAAAGTGCACTTTTCCGGTGCAAAATCGGCGATAATTAGCGGATTCGTGGAAAAGCGGCCGCAGAACGTCTTTTACTGCTCAGCAGAGGCGTTCATGACTCAAACTGGGCGGCAGCGTCTGTGCGTGTTTAAGGATTACAAGGAAACAGCGAATGTCCTTTGATTTTGCTCCGGAAACCGGTTCAACCACTATTTTCAACGCCTGCATCAAGGTGATCGGTGTGGGCGGCGGCGGCGGAAATGCCGTCGAGCACATGATTGATAAAAAAGCTCAGGGCATCACCTTTATCGCTGCCAACACCGACCAACAGGCGCTCAATCGCTCCCGTGCCGATATTGTGATCCCGCTCGGCAAAACCGGTTTGGGTGCCGGTGCCAAGCCGGAAGTGGGTGCGGCGGCCGCTCTTGACGCTTCCGAACAGATCCGCGAATCTCTCGAAGGCACGCATTTGCTGTTCATCACGGCCGGTATGGGCGGCGGAACGGGTACCGGTGCGGCTCCCGTGATCGCCAAGATTGCCAAGGAACTCGGCATTCTGACGGTGGCTGTCGTCACCAAGCCTTTTGAATTCGAAGGCTCGCGCCGTATGCGTCAGGCTCAGGCCGGCATTGAAAATCTCAAGGAACAGGTCGACAGTCTGATCGTGATTCTCAACGACAAGCTCGAAGAGGAAGTCGGTGACAACGCCACGATGGTCGAGTGTTTTGCCGCTGCCGACGACGTGCTCTACAAGGCTTGTAACGGTATTGCCGAAATCATCCACACGCCGGGCCTGATCAACGTTGACTTTGAAGACTTGCGTACGGTGATGAGCGAACGCGGTACGGCCATGATGGGTACGGCAAC
>ENA-ORQX01000601-ORQX01000601.1-human-gut-metagenome-genome-assembly--contig:-NODE-601-length-27744-cov-8.642204_pt1 | contig 27744 bp, 22 predicted proteins | sample MGYA00242170_ERZ509124 | MGnify/ENA primary metagenome ERZ509124 (study PRJEB26280, sample SAMEA2338647) | human gut metagenome | biome: human gut; feature: human-associated habitat; material: faeces... | reverse complement strand
CTTCCGATCCTCAGACGACCGATCTCGGTCACAACGACGACTGGCTTATCTCCCCTCGTCTTGCCGATGGCGGACAGACCGTATCGTTCCAAGCGAAGGCTTATGATTCGAGCTTTACGGAATCGATAGAAGTATATTATTCGACAACGGGCAATGCTATCGAAGATTTTACGAACAATTTGGCTAAGGTAAGTTCTGTGCCGGCAGATACGTGGGCTACTTATACTTACGACTTGCCTGCGAATACCACCTATTTTGCCATACGTTGTGTATCGGCGAATGCATTCTTATTGGGTATCGACAATGTGGTTTATAAACCGCAACCGGTTCTTCCCGAAGGGTTGGCTGTGGAGAGTTACAATGTATATCGTAACGGGGAGCTGTTGGATAATACGGCTGCGACCGAGTTTACCGATAACGCTCCGTCCGACGGCGATAATGTTTATGCCGTATCGGTAGTTTACAACATGGGTGAATCTATATTGTCGGATCCGTGTACGGTGGGGACTTCGGGTATAGAAAATAATTCGATGGATAATATTCGCGTATACGAGGAGAATGGTACTATCGTCATTCGTGGTGCAGAGGGCAAGCGAGCCACAGTCTCCGATATGTCCGGTATCGTATTGCATAACGATATTTGTTCCGATGTCACGGTCATTTCGGTAAGCAGAGGCGTATATGTAGTTAAGGTAAACGGGAAAGCGATCAAGGTGATCGTTCGTTAAGGTATTTGTCGTGCATAAGAAAGGAGCCGCGACCGAGCATTCGGTCACGGCTCCTTTCTTATTGTGTTATATCGGCGTGCGGAAGAGCGAGAAGTTCACGCTCCCGTAACTACGGTGCTGGTCGAATAGGGGGTGAGTGGAAAAGTCATTGTTTTTGGAATGTTCGAGAACGAAGATTCCGCCCGGTTTCAAAAGACCTCTCGATAGCACTTCCTGCGGCAGGGTTTCCAACCGGGGCAGATCGTAAGGCGGATCGGCAAAAATGAGGTCGAATTGTTGCCGGCAGCTTTGTACGAACTTGAACACATCTCCCTTGATAGGAGTCAGATTCGGGTCGTTGAGTTGTTGTTGGACTTTGCGGATAAAATTGTATTGTGTCGGATAAATTTCCACGCATACCACCCGGCTGCATTCGCGCGATAATAATTCGAAACTGATGGCTCCTGTTCCGGCAAATAAATCAAGGGCTTCGATGCCCTTGAAATCGATCAGGTTTTCGAGTACGTTGAAAATGTTCTCCCGCGCGAAATCGGTCGTCGGTCGAGCTTTTATATTCGTAGGGACGTCGAAACGTCTGCGTCCGTATTTACCGCTAATAATTCGCATATTGATTCTGTTTTTCCATTTTTCTTGCAGTCTCGGCAAAGATAATATAAGGTGGGAGAAAGACAAAGCGAGCGGGTTTACTTTTCTTGTCGGTCTACTTTGTATGTTCGTATCAGGAGGTAAAGGCGATGGGATAAGAATATTGGTTAGCAATTATCGTGTCGAATGCGGTTAATTGTGTCGGATAAAGTATAGCTTCCCAAAGTTTCTTTCTGTAATATAATAGAATTTGTATTGAAACTGAAAAATGAAACGGACGATTTTTTTCTCCATGAGCTTTTCTCTATATTTGCAGCATTCGCCGCCAATATAGGATGCGGCTCGGCATAGTCAAAACGGAAATAAGATTTCGGTTTGCCTTTGCGCTCACCTTTCACTATATTTGCGTTTGTTATAGAATAAAAGAAAATTGTAGTTTTTACAAGCAAAAAGGGGAATGATTTTAGATACATTGTTTATTGAGAGTCTCTCGAATTTCGTACATGGTCTGTCAACGGCTTTTTTCCTATATTTTGGAATCAATTTGGTTTTCTTTCGGGCTACGAATCAGCCTCTTTTTATTTTGGGGTGTCTTTTTTGCCTGTGGGGTGTCCAAGACTTGAAAGACTTGTTATTGTATATAGATACTATCGGCGATTCTCCATATTATTCTACTATTCTTTTATCGATAGATATGTGGGCAGTTCCTCTTTGTGCGCTTTTCTTGTTGGAGATATTGTCCCCCGGATTCGCCACTCTCCGTCGAGTCCTTTTGTTTGAATTACCATTGGTTTTATTTACCGTCGTTTATATAATGACCGGTTTATTCGAGGTTTATATGTCGAGTGTCGTTTATACGGCGGTAGTTTGTGCATTGGTAGTTTTGTTTATAATCGTGAGGGTGAGGAGATATAACCGGTATATGCGTGATAATTATTCTTATACCGAGCGTATTAATGTACAGTGGCTGATGAACAGTATGGCTATTTTGGCTGTGTGTCTGTTGTCTTGGTTGTATGTTTGTACGAATGTCAGTCATTTGGGCGATATGTTTTATTATATTTCGTCTACTGTATTGTGGGCAGTTGTTTTGTATTATAGTTTGCGTCAGGAATGGATTCCTCAGGCGCAAGATATGGAGTCGGAGGAAACGGGAGTATCCCGTAATTTCGTTTCGCAGATGGGAGGCAAGCTCGAAGAGTATATCCGAGAGAAGGAACTCTATCTGAACCCCAAATTGTCGTTGTCGGACTTGGCGGTCGAGATGGGAACAAACCGAAGTTATTTATCCAATTGTCTGAATAACGAATTGGGTATCACTTTCTACGATTATATCAACTCGTTCCGGTTGGAAAAGGCGAAAGAGATTCTCGATGACTCCGGTTTCGAGGGCTGTATCGAAGATGTGGCGATTCGCAGTGGGTTTAATTCTGTTTCTACATTTCGTCGTTCTTTTCAAAAAAAATACGGTTGTACTCCTTCGCAATATCGGAAAAATGCCTTAGGACATAGATAGTTGCCTTGAAGATTCCGTTAAGGGAGAGTAAATTGTTCAGGCTCAATCAAGACAATCAAAAAACTATGGGATCTTTTTGAATCCCTCTCCTCAGAAACTATTGTTCCTTCGGTGTCTCCCCTATATTGCTCCGCAACACCCCGCAATGCTACGGGACATGGCAGGGAGAATCGATATAAACAGACTGATGAGATGTTGTTTTCAACCCCTCCGTCACTACGTGCCACCTCCCCTATATTTTGCGTTACAAAACACCCCGTAATACTACGGGACACGGCAGGGAGGAGTTTTACAATAGCTCCGATAGTGAAAACTGAAACACCTTGTAATGTTCCGAATTACAGCAAGAAAGGAGTTTTAACGCCCTTCTGTCGCATTATTTTTTTTCGAATGAGATATTTTCCCTCCTCTGTGCGGCGTAGCAATAGGAGGAGTGCCCGCAGGGCGAGGGGGTTAACTCTTACAGTCAAAAATCTTATGAAATCTTTCTACTGTTTCTTCGGTGCTTTCCCTATACTAGGCCAATTTTTGTTTATTGGCCGGTTTCGAAACTATTTAGAAGCTGTTTTAAATTTATTGAGAAATAATATTATCATTGCAAGCAGGTATGTTCCGGCCATATTGAACCCCTGTCTTGCATCTTGAATCCCTTGATTTTTGTCAATAGCCCGCTATTGACTGCATATTTCGGACTCCAATCTGCTTCAACATAGGTCTCAATCTGTCTCGGAATAATTTTAAAACAGCTTCTTATTTGAAATAAAAAAGGCTGTCTCCCGACAGCCAATTTGTAAACCTTAAATCTAATACTATGAAAAAACATAGTACAAATGTATAACTGTAATTCTTATTTTCCAAATCAAGGCCTTAAAAAGGTTGCTGATTTAACATAATTTGAGTGAAATCAATTGATTTTGTTAACTAGTTTGTTTTGCTCTTATTTTCTTGGGAACGAGAAAAGTATTTATGAAAGAAGAGCAGCTGATAATCTATGGAGTTGTTCCAATAGGCATGGTTGTGTCCTCCGGGACGTTCGATATAATCGTGTTTTATATTACGGGTGAGTAATGTCTGATGAGCTCTTCGGTTGACTTCGAGAAAGAAATCGTCTACTCCGCAGTCGATGATAATGGCGAGATCTCCGTCGTTTAGAGAGGGGATCAGGTTAATAACGGTGTGTTCGTCCCAGCGTTTTTTATTGGCTACGAATTCTCCCAACTGGTCTTTCATTTTCCAGTTCGTAGGGAAAGGGCGGATATCGAGACCTCCGCTGGTGCTGCCTACGGCTCCGAAAACGTCGCGGTGACGGATTGCATTCCACATGGCTCCATGACCTCCCATACTGAGCCCGGAAATGGCTCTTGCCTTGCGATCGGGTATGGTACGGAAGTGGGAGTCGACGTATCGAATCACTTCGTCTGATATATAGTCTTCGAATTGCATGTCTTTATTGCGGGGGCTGTTCCAGTACCAACTGTTAATTTTCCCATCGGGGCAAACGATGATGAAGTTGTAGAGGGAGGCGATTTGCGGCAACTCGGGTTTTATTTTCAGCCAAGCCGAATAATTGTCTCCGCATCCGTGTAGGAGGTACACTACCGGGTAACGGGTGTCGCTATGGGTGTAGCTTTCGGGGAGGATAATTACGTTTTTGAGGTCGTGCCCCATTTTGCTATGTATAGTTATCGTGTCGACTTGTTGAGCTGAAAGAGTAGCTACACATAGGAATAAAGTGAGCAGTAAAGAAATGTTTTTTTTCATGGGTGTAATTTTAAAAATTTATCGTTTTACATATTCGGTAACAAAATCTATATTGTCGAGTAACAAGCGACCGGGGGCGTTATAGAATTGTAATCCGGTAATTTCTCCGACTTTAACTTGGGAAATAAAAAAGTCTTTACCGATTTCGTCGCTTAACAGAGCCTGCCAAGCGGTATCGGAAGCATCGAGAGTTTGTCCGTCTTCTCCTTCGGTCGTTGCCAATATATCGGTGAGGATAATTCGTTGTTCCTCTTCGGGTAACTCTTCTTCGGGTTCGAAAAGATTGTATTCGTCATCGTCGCCGGTGATTTGTCCGATGAGGTCTTCGCTATCTTCGTAACTGCTGATCTGTCCGGAAAGCCACCATTCGCCGTTCCATTGTATGAATCCGGTACGTAAAATGAGAGACGGGTCTTTCATATTGCGGGGAATCCCTATCAGCGAGCGGTTGGTCGCTTCGATAATCCGGTCGGTCGCTATGTGGCGGAATCGGGTGATTGTCTCATCGGCGCTTTCGTAACGGAAATAGCCGGTGTATTTGTGTCCCATACTCGACAGAGAGGCATGCAAAGGGGAATCCTTTCCCAATACTTCGGCGAGCCAGCGGGGTGGTGTGAGCTGCATAAATTCGGTTACATGGTTGAAGCCAAAGTCGTTACAAAGCAGGTTTACCATATCGGGTATTTGCTCGTCCATACCGGCTTCTTTGGCTTCTTCGGCAAGGGACTCGGCTTGGTCTTCCAATAAGAAACCGTTGTTGAAGAATAGGTAGGACTGGGTACAAAGCCAAAGGAAACGGGCGTGCAATGCGTAAAGGTTATGAGACTCTTTTTCGTCGATTCGGAAGTATTGGAGTAGCTTTTCGTTTTCGGGAGCCGATTCGTATTCGGTCTCGAATATTTCCATCACGTCGGAGGCTATCGTAGCGAATGTATCGAGTGTGGGTGAATAGGGTATGTCGAGGTTGTTGAGTTGCATGTGGTAATGCCACACGAGGAATTGTACCTCTTCGATGTTGATTTCGCCGGGCGTATAGTCTTCGTCGAGTGCATAAAACGGGAGCGGTTTTCCGAAACGTTTACCGTGAATACGAGTGAAGGCTTGAAAAATACCGGTTTGTGAAATAATATCCTCGAAATAGGCCGTGAGGATGCAGGCAAGCTCTTTTTGTTCGGTCTCGTCTATTTTGCGATAATCGCTTTCTTCGAGAGAGGTTTCGACGGCTCGAATGGCCGCCAGAACTTTATTGGCCAATGTGATGTAGTAAAGGTCGGTGGGTGCTGAGCCGGAGTAAGGATGCAATGTTTTCCAATCGCCGTTATATATGCGCTGTTTGTCGGTATTCATGCGAAACTTGTGTTATGTGTTTACAAAAGTAATTATAAATTGGGAAAAGAGTGGCGTATTGTAGCGTTTTATTATTTCTGTTACACGGTTTCCCATTATAAAACGAGTTATAAGGGATATTTGCAGATGAAAAAGCCGGGTCTCATCGTACAATCGAAAGGAAAGTATTGATTATCGAGGATAAAATAATTAACTTTGTGACCTAAAAGACATAGGGCCATAGAGATGGCCTACAATATTAATAGCGTTTGCTATTTGTTCCATACAGAATGAAACGTCGGAAACTTCATTTGATATGAACGGGAACAAGTTGTAAGCGTCCTGCTTTGCATGGGCGTGACTTGCCGTTCATAACACCAATTCCGACGGGTGCATTCTGGGCAGTTTCGTCCATGCTTTGTATCCGTTGAATTTGTTGTATTATGAACATTGGCATTCGCATAGAATTTGAATGCCAATGGATTTTATCATTAAGCATGCCTCCCCATTGTACACAATTTTCAAATGGGTATCGGGGCGTTTTTTCGTGCGGGGAAAACGAGGAAAGTATTACCGCACGAAAATATGTATTTCGATAACGTTAATTTGGAGCATTGGATTGTTGTCGCCGGTTGCGAATGTTTATGCCCGTGGGTTTACCGAGTCGAGGTCGAGGCCCACTTTTGTTTCGCCCTATTATTTTGGTCCCAATGCTTTCCCGATTCCTGATGTACTGACAAAAACCAGTGATAAACTTAAAATTGAATTGGCAGGAGATTACTATTGTGGCAAGAATTATACAACGGATATTTTTCTGAAAACCCATATCCCCTTATGGACGCATCGAGCCAATCTTTCGCTTTGGTGGCCTGTGATTGAATGGTACGATGATACAAAAAACAAAGGTAAAATGTCGGGAGATGTATACCTCAGTATAGACATGCAGCTCTTCGAAGAACGAAGAATAGTGCCATCGTGGACTTTAAGAGCTGCTCTCAAAACCGCTTCGGGAGGAGGTTACGAAATCGACCGTTATTATGATTGTCCCGGTTATTTTTTTGATACCTATTTTGGTAAAACGTTCCAGATTGCGAGCGCCGTGATACAGATTTTTTCCGGTGGCGGATTCTTATGTTGGCAAACGGACAATGGCAGGCAAAATGATGCGGTTCAGTATGGAGTTTTAGTTGGGTTACGATTGGGAAATTTCAGTATAAGCGAGACTTTTGGCGGATATAGTGGTTGGGAATCGAATTCTAAAAAATATGGACATTTGGCTCATGATTGCCCTATGTCTTTGAAAACAAAACTTTCGTATGTCATATCCAATTGGGAGATCGGTGCGATGTTGCAACATGGTTTGTCCGATTATCCTTATACTCAGCTACGAATCGGCATTTCTTATTCTATCGATATTCTCAATCGGGAATGAGTTTTTTGAGCTTTTTACGATAAAATTTATTCTATGCCTGCCTTGTGTTTGTTTGACAAGTCTGTCTAAAATTAGGTAGCGCACCGGTATCACCAAATAAATTTGTTTCTACTTTCGCCTTTCACTATTTTTGTCTCGGAATTATGAAAAAAGGAACAGAACAAGAAGAACAGGTCGCGCCGTTGGCTGTCGGCTTGCATGCGTGGTATGCCGAGAATCACCGAGTGTTGCCGTGGAGGGGTATTACCGATGCGTATCGTATTTGGATTTCGGAGATTATTTTGCAGCAGACACGGGTGGTGCAGGGCTTCGAGTATTACAATAGATTCATATCCCGATTTCCCGATGTGCGGTCTTTGGCTGCCGCCGATGACGACGAGGTGATGAAACTGTGGCAAGGATTGGGCTATTATAGCCGGGCTCGTAATTTGTTGACTGCTGCCCGTCAGGTGGTGGAACGATTCGGCGGGGAGTTCCCGACGACTTACGAGGGTATACGTTCTTTGCAGGGAATAGGGGATTATACGGCGGCAGCAGTAGCTTCGTTCGCTTACGGGTTGCCTCATGCCGTGGTGGACGGTAATGTGTATCGGGTTCTTTCCCGAATTTATGGTATCGATACGCCTATCGACACGACCGAGGGACGAAAGTTGTTTGCCGCTTTTGCCGACGAGTTGCTCGACCGGAAAGACCCGGGCGGGTATAATCAGGCGTTGATGGAGTTCGGTGCACTGTATTGTGTGTCTCGCTCACCTCAGTGCGGAAGGTGTATTTTTGCCGACCGTTGTATGGCTTTGGCGACTCATCGAGTAGAAGAGTTACCGGTGAAACAGGGTAAGACGGTGGTAAAACCTCGTTATTTCAATTATTTTTATGTGAGACAGGGCGGAGATACTTGGATTCGCCGGCGGGAGGGGCGTGATATTTGGTGTAATTTGTATGAGCTTCCGCTTATCGAGACCGATGAAGAACAGGGGCTCGATGACTTGCAGCGTAGCGGTATTTGGGCAGAGTTGTTTCATGGCGCCGGACAAGTGAGTGTTTCATCTCAGGTGTATAGTTGTAAGCATGTGTTGTCGCATCGTATCATTCATGCCCGTTTTTACATGGTGGAGACGGAGTTTACTCCCGATATGACCGGGTATATGAAGATTCCGGTGGAACGATTGGGAGATTATGCCGTGTCGCGCTTGACCGAAAGTTTCTTGGAAAAGCTGTCTATGAATTATCCTTCGTTGTTTTGAGACCGAATAATTTTACTTATTCATACGGGTAAGGAAAGGGATAGTCGCTATTTATTGCTGAATGTCGCTATGTTTGGGGTCAGTCGAAATCAGAGGGGATTTTTGATGTGTCTAACTCCTGTCATCAGAAACTATTGTTTCTTCGGTTTCCTCCCCTTTAACCCCTCTCATCGTCGCTACCGCTCCTCTGTTTCTCCCCTATATTTTGCGTTGTAACACCCCGTAATGCTACGGGACACGGCAAGGGAGAAGGTAGAATGTTTGTCTTGTTGCGTAGAAAGCTCGTCGGATTGTAACAAAAGCTAAGAAATGTGTTGTACTCCTCCTCTGCACACGAATGTGCGATAGGGGAGGTGGTACGTAGTGCCGGAGGGGTTGAGTTTTCTTAAATCTATTCAGTTGCTTTTTAACCCCTCTCCGAAGAAAATTATCGTTTTTTCGGTTTCTTCCCTATATTTTGCGTTGTAACACCCCGTAATGCTACGGGACATGGCAGGGGAGAAGGTTAGAGTGTTTTGTCTCTAAAATTTGTTTCTACTCTCGGTTTGCACTATCTTTGACACAACATAAAACAATCGAATGATAGAAAGAGTAATCATATTGGATGCTGTCGATCCGGTAGCGTTTTACGGCGTGAATAACGCGAATGTACAGTTGATTAAGAATTTGTTCCCGAAAGTGCGTATCGCCGCCCGTGGGAATGTGATGAAGGTGATCGGCGATGAGAAGGAGACCGAGGTTTTCGAGGAGAAAATCAAGTTGCTTGAAAAACATTGCGCCGAATATAACCAGTTGAGCGAGGAGGTAATCATCGATATTATCAAGGGCGATGAACCGCAAGCGATAAAACCGCAGGAGAACCTCATTATTTACGGAGTGAACGGTAAACCGATTACGGGGCGTACGCCAAACCAAAAGAAACTGGTGGAGGCTTTCGCCAAAAACGACTTGACTTTTGCGCTCGGTCCGGCGGGGTCGGGCAAGACTTATGTGGCGATAGCCCTTGCGGTGAAAGCGTTGAAAAACAAAGAGGTGAAGAAGATTATCCTGAGCCGTCCGGCTGTGGAGGCAGGAGAAAAATTGGGCTTTCTGCCGGGGGATATGAAGGATAAAATAGATCCTTATCTGCAACCATTGTATGATGCTTTGCAGGATATGATTCCGGCTGTGAAGCTGAAAGAGTACATGGAGACAAACGTGATACAAATCGCTCCGTTGGCATTTATGAGGGGGCGTACATTGAGCGATGCGGTGATCATTCTCGATGAGGCGCAGAACACGACCACACACCAGATAAAAATGTTTCTTACCCGATTGGGTATGAATGCGAAAATGATCGTTACCGGCGATATGACGCAGATCGATTTGCCTGCGTCGCAGACTTCGGGGTTGGTACAGGCGATAGGGATTCTGAAAAATGTAGAGGGTATAGCCCGAGTGGAATTCAACAAGAAAGATATCGTGCGCCATAAATTGGTACAGCGTATCGTCGAGGCTTATGAAAAACACGACGAGAAAGTACGCAAGGCTTCCATGTCTAAAAAGCATGAACAAGCCGAGAAAAAGGAGAAGAGTAATGGGCGGTAACCTGTGGAGAAAATGGCTGGGAGAGAGTGACGAGCCGGGGCGTAACCGAGTGCAGGCTTTTGTTTATTCTCGTTTGTGGATGGGGGTATTTCCTTCATTCTTGGCAGGATTCGCTGTTATATTCCTTATTTGTTACTGGGGGAATCTGCCTGTCGAGAAGTCGTCTAACAAGGCTTTGCTCTCCGGACTGTTATGCGTGGTGGGTTATGCGATAGGGGTTTGGGCTGCCGTAGCTCCTGATAAAGACGATGAGGAAGACGAGGTAGAGGATTCGACCGGAAAGGCGAGTTGGATAGATAAAGTGAAGATAGCCGTTTGTTGTTTGGCATTAGTCGCTATATTCGCTTATCCCAGCATAGAACGGGTACTTAGCGGCGAACGAACCATTTTAGACGGTTGTGTCGAACTGACGGGAAAATGCTTGATGATTGTCTGCTTGTTTGTTCCCGTTTATATCCGTTTAAAACGAAAGTCGAGAGGGTATTTGAAATAGATTTATCTTAATCTTGCAATCGGTACACTATCTCGTTTTTATGTTGTATCTTTGCGCACAGATGCGAAAATGGGCTGAGCCTCGGCACTCTCAAAGGAATTTGTTACAGCTCTCGGCTTGCACCGTTTTTTGCAAGGTCATTATCGAAGACGAATAACCGATTATAGTATAAACAGAAAAAGTATTACAGAAATGAAAAATGCTTTGGTAAAAACCGATTTCAAATTTCCCGGACAGAAGAGTGTGTATCACGGCAAAGTGCGCGATGTATACAATATCGACGACGAGCTGTTGGTGATGGTGGTCAGTGACCGTATTTCGGCATTCGACGTGATTCTTCCAGAGGGTATTCCTTACAAGGGGCAGGTGCTGAACCAGATTGCCGCTAAGTTTTTGGATGCTACGTCGGACATTGTCCCGAACTGGAAGGTGGCTACTCCCGATCCGATGGTGACCGTGGGGCTGCGTTGCGAACCATTCAAGGTAGAAATGGTCGTGCGGGGATATTTGACGGGACATGCATGGCGCGAGTACAAGGCCGGTAAACGGACGCTTTGCGGAGAGACGATGCCCGAGGGCATGAAAGAGAACGAAAAATTCCCGCATCCTATCATCACGCCGACTACCAAAGCCGATGAGGGTCACGACGAGGATATTTCGAAGGCGGAGATTATCGCCAGAGGTATCGTCTCGAAAGAGGACTACGAACAGTTGGAGAAATATACGTTGGCGTTGTATCAACGGGGCTGCGAGATGGCTGCTCAAAAGGGCCTTATTTTGGTGGATACGAAGTATGAGTTCGGTAAAATAGGCGATAAAATCATTCTCATCGACGAGATTCATACGCCCGATTCTTCGCGCTATTTCTATGCCGAAGGTTATGAAGATCGTCTTGCCCGTGGCGAGGAACAACGTCAGTTATCGAAAGAGTTCGTGCGTCAATGGTTGATTCAGAATGGATTTCAGGGTAAAGAGGGTCAACAGGTTCCCGAAATGACCGAGGAATACTGCAACAGCGTGTCGGATCGCTATATCGAGCTATATGAGCATATCGTGGGCGAAAAGTTCGTGAAAGCCGAGGGCGAGGACGTTGCCGCCCGTATCGAAAAGCACGTGACCGATTTTTTGAACAACCGTAAAAAATAACCGGTAAAAATCGATTGGTGACGAATGGATTATAAAGCGGAGGGAATAAAGCCTTATGACGAGGAGACGGACAAGACGACGCAGGTGCGGGAGATGTTCGATTCTATCGCTCCGGCTTATGACACGATGAACCGGACAATGACACTGGGTATAGACCGGTGGTGGCGTCGGGTGGCCGTGAAGATGCTGCGTCGCTATTCACACCGTCGTATTCTCGATGTGGCTACGGGTACGGGCGATTTGGCGTTGCTGCTGGACGAGCGTCTGCATCCAGACTGTGTCGTGGGTATCGATTTGTCGGAAGGCATGTTGCGCATAGCTCGTGAGAAAGTGACCGAGCGAAATGCACAAGAGCGGATCCTTTTCGAGGTGCAGGATTGCTTGTCGATGACATTCGACGACAACAGTTTCGATGTGGTGACGGTCGCCTACGGGGTGCGTAATTTTGAACATCTCGAAGATGGTTTTCGGGAGATGTACCGGGTGTTGAGTCCCGGCGGCGCACTGTGTGTGATCGAGTTATCCACTCCCGAAAGATTCCCGTTTCGCCAGCTTTATAAGTTCTATACCTATACGTTTATTCCTTTCGTGGGTCGGTTGGTGTCGAAAGACCGCCGGGCTTACAGCTATCTGCCCCGTTCGGTAGCGGCCGTTCCACAAGGTGAGGATATGCTCGCTATTTTCCGTCGTGCGGGTTTCGGCCATTGCTATTGTCGGCGGCTCACTTTCGGGGCTTGCACGATTTATATCGGAGAGAAGTGAGAGGAGATAAATAAGAGTGAATTTAGCGAGGCAGTTTTCTAACTGCCTCGCTTTTTAATGATTACATTTTATAATAAGTCGTCCCGGCAAGTGTGAGAGATGAAATATTACGTCTGTCTCGTGCTAATCTGTAAGAACCTTTATAAATGGTATTCCCATTTTCGTCCAATAATCTCACCTCTCCATTTTGTAATCTATAAGTAGCGGTGACGACTAACCGGTCGCCGTCCCATAATTCGCACTTTCCACTGCTGTAAAGATATATTTGTCTACCGTCGTTGGCTTTGAGGCGTTGGGTTGAACGGAAAACGACATTTTGCGATATACAAGTTTCGAAGGAAGCGATATTTTCAATCGGTTTATTTGCGTTTGAAGAAAATATGATTCCTCCGCCAAGTAACATAATGGCAATAATTAATTTTTTCATGTTTTTTTAGTTTGAGATTTTCCTACTCATTTATCGGCTTTTCGGATTCCTCCGGTTTGTACCTTGAAAGAGATAGATTACGCACATAAAAAAACGCGGTACTTTCAGTATATTCCCGCTCAGAGGTGTTTGGCGTAACCCGACAGAAAAATAGACCAAAAGCCCGCGCTAACAAACGCGAGCATTTCAACTCTTATTCTTTTCTGTCTTTTTAGTCGCCAAACTTTCTGAGCAGCAGAATAAAGCTAAAACGCTTTTCCAATATGTCTAAAATGTGCGTATCAAATTATACGCTATGTTTCATAGGCAAATTATGTTCTTGTTTATGATAAAAGCAAAGGTAATAAAATATTTATAATTTGTATAAAAACAGGGGAATCTGTGTAGTAGTTTACAGATGTTGTATCTCTTTACGGGCAAAATAATGGGGCTATCCGACTTTTTGGGGGCACTTCACAAAATCGGAGGGGATTTGTACTCCTCCTCTGCGCACGAATGTGCGATAGGGGAGGTGTCACGAAGTGACGGAGGGGTTGGATTTTATCAAAATCTATTCAGTTGTTTTTTAATCCCTCTCCGAAGAAAACTATCGTTTTTTCGGTTTCTTCCCTTTAACCCCTCTCCTCGTCGCTACCGCTCCTCTGTTTCTCCCCTATATTTTGCGTTGCAAAACACCCCGCAATGCTACGGGGCACGGCAAGGGAGGAGTTTTAAATGTTTCCGATTGTGAAACAGAAATACTCCATAAAGCTAGGGGGACATGGAGGGAAGGGAGGTTTAAAGTTTCGCTTCAATGGCGATATGCACATCTCTTGCGTTCTAAACGTAGACTTTCTCATCATTGCATAAGGATAGTTTTAGTAATAAAATAAGGTATTCCCCTCTCTCTGTCGTGTTCCGTAGTATTACGGGGTGTCGCGCATAAATCGGAGCAGAGGAGAAGTTGGAATACTTCTCGACCTTTCCTTCTGTGTCTCATTGAGGGGAGTTTATAAAGAAAGAGCTGCCGATTGGCAGCTCTTTCTTTATGATAGATAGTTTCGTCCAATTATTTCTTGGCCGGGCATGTAGGCTTGATTTGTTTGAAGAAATCGTTGCCTTTGTTGTCGACGAGAATGAATGCGGGGAAATCTTCCACTTCGATTTTCCAGATGGCTTCCATGCCGAGCTCGGGATATTCGAGGCATTCGATACTCTTGATATTGTTTTGAGCGAGGATAGCAGCCGGACCTCCGATACTGCCGAGGTAGAATCCTCCGTGTTTCTTGCAGGCGTCGGTGACAGCTTGGCTGCGGTTTCCTTTTGCCAACATAATCATAGAGCCCCCGTGACTTTGGAAGAGGTCTACGTAGGGATCCATTCGACCGGCTGTCGTGGGACCCATCGACCCGCAGGCCATGCCTTTCGGCGTTTTTGCCGGACCTGCATAGTAGATGGGGTGATCTTTGATATATTGCGGCAAGTCTTCGCCCCGGTCGAGCCGTTCTTTGAGCTTGGCATGTGCGATGTCCCGACCGACGATAATCGTTCCGTTGAGCGACAGACGTGTGGCAACGGGGTATTTATCCAACTCTTTGAGAATTTCACTCATAGGTTGGTTGAGGTTTATTTTAACGGCGTTGCCTTCACCGGCTTGGCGGAGTTCTTCGGGAATGAGTTCGCCGGGGTGACTGTCGAGCTTCTCGATCCAAATACCGTCCTTGTTGATTTTACATTTGATGTTTCGGTCGGCCGAGCAGCTCACTCCCAATCCTACGGGGCAGGATGCTCCGTGGCGGGGCAGACGGATAATGCGTACGTCGTGTGCCAGATATTTACCGCCGAATTGTGCACCGAGTCCGATACGGTGCGCTTCTTCCAATACTTGTTTTTCCAACTCGATGTCACGGAAAGCTCGTCCGAATTCGTTTCCGGTCGTGGGCAGACTATCGTAGTAGTGGGTGGATGCCAGTTTCACGGTGAGCAAGTTTTTCTCGGCCGAAGTCCCGCCGATGACGAATGCAATGTGATAGGGCGGACAGGCTGCCGTACCCAATGTTTTCATTTTTTCCACCAAGAAAGGAACGAGTGTCTCGGGGTTGAGAATGGCTTTCGTTTCTTGGTAGAGGTATGTCTTATTCGCCGATCCACCGCCTTTGGTGACGCAGAGGAATTTATACTCCATACCTTCGGTAGCTTCCAAGTCGATTTGTGCGGGAAGATTACATTTGGTATTTACCTCGTCGTACATGGTAAGGGGTGCGTTTTGGGAATAGCGCAAGTTTTCCTCGGTATAGGTTTTGTAAACGCCGAGGGAGAGAGCTTCTTCGTCGCAATATCCCGTCCAGACTTGCTGGCCTTTCTCTCCGTGAATGATTGCCGTACCGGTGTCTTGACAGAAAGGAAGTACTCCTTTGGCGGCCACTTCGGCATTGCGGAGGAAGGTGAGTGCTACGTATTTATCGTTTTCGCTGGCTTCGGGATCGCTCAAAATCTTAGCTACTTGTTCGTTGTGCGAACGGCGAAGCATAAACGATACATCGCGGAAGGCGGCGTTCGCCATAGCGGTAAGACCTTCCTTTTCGATTTTCAAGATGGGTTTCCCTTCGAACTCGCTTACAGATACATAATCTTTCGTGAGCAAATAATACTCGGTCGTGTCTTCGCCGAGCGGGAACATGGGTTGATACTTAAACGGTGTGATAGCCATAGTTATATGTTATTTAGTATGTTTTGTCTGACGATGGGGAGACCGAACGAGGTGTAGGCAGACTCCGGCGATCGTGTTGCAAAAATAATGAAAGGCGGGTGCAGAATAAAACAAATTCGTTTGTTTTTTATGCCCAGCCAGCTCTTCTTTTCGCTCGCAGGACAAAAATAAAGAATTTTTTCGGTAATTCATCTTTTGTCGTGAAATCTTTCGAGAAAGAGGTACAATGTATGAAGCTGCCATAAAAACGGCTTCGACCGGGGTTTACTTTGCCGTACCATATATGGCTAAACTAATCATTGAATTTATGGAAAAGAATTATCAAAAAGAAAATCGCAATCTGCGAAAATCACGCGATTTGCTCGTGGAACGAATCTTACATCGGTATCCTGCCCGGAGGGTCGATAGCGACGACGATTTGTTCGATGCTTTGGAGGAATACGACTCGTATCGGAACGAACGGTATGAGCGTCTTGCCGACGACCAGAGCAAGCTGTGCAAATTGTTTATGTCGAACCCGAAAATGGGAGCGTTTATCTCGGACGTTATCGGCGGGGAGGATGCTCTTATCGCTTGTGTGCGTTACTTCGGGAAGGATATGCTCGATTGTGCCGAGGACGAGGGCCGCATGGAAGAGGTTCGTAAGGCGAACGACGAGTACCTATCACGCATGGCACGATTCGGCGAATTGGAAAACCAAATGCGGGAGAACTTGAAAAACAGCACTCGTTGTATGGAGCGTTTCAAGTCGGAGAAGGGAATGAGCGACGAGGAGTTCGAGGGTTTTCTCGATCGGGTGTATCATTTGTGCAACCATGTGTTTATGGGAGAATTGAACGACGAAGTTCTCGGGTTACTTTTCAAGGGGTTGTATTACGATCGTGACCTGTCTTGTGCCGAGCGAGAAGCCGAGGTGCGTGGCCGTAACGAGCGTATCGTTTTCGAGAAACGGGAACGTAACGGCGATTCGTTACCTCCTTTACGAAACGGCGGCAGTTTCGAGCCCGATTCCGATCTTTCGCCTGTATTCGGAAACCGTCGCCGCCGTAGCGTGTGGGACTTGTAGATTTTTGAAAAGGGGATTGAAACAGCTTCTAAATTATTCTAATTCTTATGTTTTTATTGTATTCTAAAATGAAAAGAGAGATGAAAAATTTTTTATTGAAATGGAAAAAGCCGCTTCTTTGGTTAACCGGTTTCGTATTGTTGGTACTGTGTTGGCAAGTTTGGGACGGACTGTTCGATGCCGGGTTGGCATTGGCGGCGATCGTGCCGGGTATGTCGGGCGGAAAAATCGTATCCAACGAACCGTTGACGACCGATATTGTTCGTGAAGGGAGTCCCTCTCTGTTGCGTAGCGAAGTGGATAAACGTATCGTGAAAATACGTCCGATGTCCACGCCTATCGATCAGTTATCACGGTGGAACGGTTCACGGAAGGCTTCGTCGATGATTGTCGATTATTATTCGGTCGATGTGAAACCTACCAAGTCATATATGAAGGCATCGTATGTGGCTCCCGGGGCATCGACCGTTAACGACTCGCATAAAAAGGCGACTATCAATGCCGTAGACAACAGCATATTCGAAGTGTCGGAAACTTTGTTGGTTCAAGGGGTAAAAGGGTATGATCCCGACGGGGAGATGTCGAATGCCGACTTGGTGCTTTATATCGCCGCAAAAGACGAGGATACGGGGGCATTGACCGTCTATCCCATCAATGGTTCCAAAATAGGTTCGGTGACCAACTGTGTGCCGTCTATTCCCGTGAATACGCCGCTTATCCGTATGGGGCGTGCGGCAACGGAACTCGATGTGCAGACGGCACAATTCGCCGCTTTGCCTATCAAGAGCCAGAATTTTTGCCAGATATTTAAAATGCAGATCGAGCAATCGACTTTCCAAAAAATAGCGAATAAAGAGGTCGAATGGGATTTCTCGGATGCCGAGGAAGCTGCTATTTACGATATGCGATTGGGTATGGAAAAGAGTTTTATGTTCGGTGTGAAGAACACGATTTTCGACCCTCGTAAAAAGGAGAATGTGATGCTGACGGGCGGTATCTGGTGGCAGGCCGGAAATCATTATACCTACAATCCTACTGTGGAGATGACACAGAACGATTTGATCGATATGATGCGGCAGGCTTTTACCGGGAACGGAGGGAATAAACGGAAGGTGTTGATTGGCGGGTCTTCGTTTATCGGCCGTATCAATAAGATAGAGATGACCAAAGTGGTGATGGCCCGCGAAGATAAGGTACAGTGGGGCATCGATTTCTCGGAAATCAAATCGAAGTTCGGGAAGCTGTATGTGCTTTATTCGGAGGTATTCGACGATTGCGGCATGAGCGACTACGGATTTATTTTCGACCCGGAATTTATCCAGAAATGGTCTCATGTCCCGTTCGACTCGCAGGAACTCGATTTGAAAAAATCGGGGGTACGCAATACCGATGCGTTGGTACTGACCGAGGCCAGTTGTTTAACATTGCGCTATCCGGCTGCTCACATGCGTATCGAGCCGGTCATACCCGATGAGGAATAAGTGATATGATTCAAGGGGACTGAGGGGCGACCGGGACATCGTGCCCGGCTCCCCTTTTTCTAAAATTCGGCCTCTCCTCGAAACCGTGTTTTTTCGTGTTACTCTCTTATATGGTTATTTGAAACTGTTGCGTTACATGGCGCGGGAGAAATTTTTATACAGCCGTTCTTGCGAGAGAGATATGGTTGTTTCGGCGAGGGGCTATATAGTTTTTTAATTAAATATAATGATATGATGAAGATTTATCAGACCCGGTTGGGAAACCTATGTACCTCGGTCGATGTGAACGGTGTACCTCGTCGGGTACAATTTCTTGCCAGTGACGGTGTAAACGGAGTTTTTTCTACGGCCGACGAACAGTTGCAGCGGGCTATGGAAAATAGTCGGGGGTATGGGAGACGATTCAAATTGTCGGACATCGCACAGCCGGCATTGGAAGAGAAAATTTATACGTTAGTGCCGGAGGTTCGCTCTTGGCAGGACGCAAGGGATTATTTGAGAAAAGAACCGTACGGGCTTTCTGACGAGGAAGTCTCCTCTCCTGCTCTTATCGAGCAAGCGGCCGAACGGTTGAATTTGATTTTTTCACAATTAAAAAAGAGGAACAAGCGATGAGAACGACTATACACAATCATTTGCGAGGGCAAAACGGGTGCTTGGGATTTTATTATGGGTTGGCATCTCTTCTCTCGGCATATCCCGAGGGCGGTTTGCCGGGAGAGTTTTTTATCAATGGGGAAACTCAATCCATTTGGATATGGGATTCTACCGGTCGTTCGTGGTACGATACGAATCATGCGGCTCCTTCTCCGTTCATGGGTATTATCACCGAACCGGCGACTTTCAGCCCGGCAGTCGAAAGCGGTGTGCAGGCTTGTTTCATCTATGTGGCCGGAGGTAAAGGGGCTTATGTTTTCCCTGCCTTGAAAGGATCGTCGGCAATGACCGTGACGACAGATTCGTCGGCAATTATCACCCTTGTGTGGGACGGAACTACATGGCGGAATTATGTGACTCCATTGACGTTCGACGATGCCGTGCGTCCTGTTTATCTCTACCGAGGGACGTGGAATCCATCTTTCACTTATCGATGTACCGGTGGAGTCGCCGATGTGGTTTATTTTATGAGTAAGTACTATCAGGTGAAGTTTTCGGTAGGTAGCACGACAGCTTCGCCGGCATCTTCGAATGATTGGGAAGAACTTTCTCGTTTTTGTGCCATAGCCGACGAGATAAAATTGAAGCCTAACGGATTGGTTTTACTCGATGGGCAGCAAACTATTCGGGTGTCGAGCGAGCTTTCTTCGTGGGAGTTGTGCAATGGTGAAATCAGTCATAAAGAAACAGGAACTTTTTTGTCGCAGGCCGGGGAGTTGCGTGTGCCCATTGGAGATGGAGAAGTCGTGATAAGTCCTTTACAAAAGGGAATTGTCGTTTATTCGGGTGATGGCGATAAAGTCTTTCAAATAGGGTTGGATGCAGCTGGAGAGGCTTTGTTAAAAATGACTCGGCCCATTGAAAACGGTTCGTGCGAGGTGTCGATTTCTCCTCGGCAAATCGAAATTTCTCGTCTCGATGGGACCGGATTACCGGTTTACCGCAGTTCGTTTACTGCCGACGGGTTGAATTGTGCATTAAAAAAATGGACCGATATTCTTTCGGAGGGTGATATTTATGTGGACGAGAATAATTTTGTGAGACAGAAGAAAGGCGCGTGATGAAAGTAAGTGTAGATGAGTTGGTAGACCGGGTTAAAGCGAACATGGAGGAGCTAACCGATTCTTTCGATGCCGATATCGTGATGACCGCAGGGATAGGAGTAGAGCGTTATATGCGGGAGAAAATGCCGGATGCTTTGCTTGCCGTATGGGCAACGGAACCGGTATCGTCGTTGCCTTTGACAGATTGCGCTTCGTTGTTGCGGCCACAGCGTTCGTCCGACGGTAGCGGATATGTACTTTTGCCCGATGATGTGTGGCGTATGGCTGAGTTTTGTATGGACGGGTGGAGGCAACCTGTTACGGAATTTATCGATAAAACGTCTCCCGAATATGAGTTGCAGTTCAATTTTTATACTCGGGGAGGCTGTTCGACACCCGTATGTGTTTTATCGAACGAAGAAGGACAAAAACGTATCGATTATTACTCGCTTCCTGCACATGTCGTTTCTCATCGGGTGAGGTCGGCTCGTTATGTCGCTTATCCTGCCCGTGATGCCGAGAATTATGAGTTACTTCCTTCGTTGATACCGGTCGTTTGTTATACTTGTGCGGCTCTTGTGTATGAGATATTGGGTCGTCCGGAACAAGCTGCGGCCATGATGCGCTGTATCGTGCGATAGGGGTTATAGATTCGGGACAGTTTCAAATCTTCCCGAATCTATTTTGTTCCCGTGTGTGGCCGGAATTATTTATCGGGGCGAACGTCGCGCAATAATTCGTATGGTATCTTGCTGATTTGAGCTGCCGTTTCGGAAAAAGAGCTGTGTACCGATCCCAATACATGCCGGGTGCGCGATAGGAGGTATAGCTCTACTAGCGCTTCTTGCATACCTTCCAAACTGTTACGGTCGGCTTTGTGGACAGAGGTGAACACTCTATTTCCGAACCGATTTACAATCGAGCGTTTGTCCTCCTCGGAGTCGGAGGCAAGGTAAAATGTCGTGTCGCCGTTCTGTTCTATTTCTTTTTTCATACGCTCGATAAATAAACGGGTAGGACTTTGTGCGATAGATAGAGCATTGTCGGTCCGGCGAATGTGGACACCCACTGTATTTGTTCCGAAGAGGGAACAACGGGTATCTATTTCTTGCAAGATGGAAGCAAGAGGACGAAAAACGGAGAAGCGGTCATTTTCATCTTCGGGAGAATAAAAATATACGAAAGAGGCTATATATACTTTCCTATTCTTTGCCCAGTCGTAAAAATCGAAGTTCTCGTAAAAAAGGTGCAAGGCCTGTTTTTCGTAGATACAGTTATTGAAGATTGCCTTTTGAAAAAGACGGGGAATGAAAATATTTTTCTGCCGGGGCCTGTCGTAAAGTAGGTAATCGCTCCATGTAGCCTCCGTTATTTTTACATTCGGTAAATCGATCGGTTCGAATAATTGGTCGAAACGGCAATTTAATCCTCGGTCTTTGAACCAAATAATATGTAACTCGCTATTTGTTTTTCGGCTTAGTTTAATTGCCGAGTCAATCGCTTTCATGCGATTGGCAAGGCCGCCTACCGGAACGAGCAATATATACTTTTTTTTCATGTTCGAGATGTTTATTTTCTGTTCGATACGAAAGAGAAAAAAATGATTGTAATTCTCTTTTTTATTCGATAATCATATAATATTAAACAAAGCTATGAATTTAATTTTATTTTGTTTTGTCTTTTAATAAATGTTTTATCGAGAGCGGATTGAAAGAAATCGAGCAAATGAGGTTGTTTCGCCTCATTAAAAGAATTATTTTTGCAAACCCGTTTAGGGAAGCGGATAAATATTTTGTTCTAAAATGAAAGAGTAGTTTCAATGATCGGTAAAAGTTTGGATATAAGGAGTTCTGTCATTCGATTTTTTTCGAAAAACTTTTATACACTCATTCTTTTTGCGTTGGTCCTTATATCTGCATTTTCCAGTATATGGCTTTTCTATTTTGAAATAGTGAAAGACACGAATCCGCTTTCGTCGATACCGGCTCATATTGTTAAGACGCTGTTCGATGCAATGGTTTTGATGTCTCCTTTTTTTGTCATCAAAAGACGGGGATTCGTTTTTATACCGTTGATTTTGCTCGATGTATTTTGTTTGTCGGCCGTATGGTATTACCGGAATTATTTGGATATAATACCGTTTTCTTCTTTCCTTTTGTATGAAAACCTTACTCCTTTGTTGTTGGAAAGTGCTTTCGCTTCGGCGCGATGGATCGATTGTCTGGCAATCGTTCCTACTTTGATGACCGGGGTTCTTTACAAATTTGTTTTACAGAAAAAAGTGCAAAAAGAGCGGAGGCGGTTATGGTGGCCGGTGATCGTTATCTTGTCGGTTTTTGTCTGTTTTCATATTTTTCTTTCGGTGCGGGATATAAAATCGAAACAGTATGATTCTCTTACCGATAGATTTGTCACTTTCCCCAATAATATATTGTATTTCGATCTGAATGGAATGTGCGGATATATTCTGTATCATGCCGCTACTTCGCTTTTGCCCCAACCTGAATTGACGGAAGAAGAAACGATTCGAATCCAAAATTATCTCGACGCTTATCCCCGTTATGCAGATAACATCTATTCGGTTAATGAAAACAAAAATTTGATACTTATTATCGTAGAGTCGCTTAACTCATGGGTGATCGGCAAGAGCTTTTGCGGAGAAGAGATAACACCATGCTTGAACCGGATCGTAAACGACAGCAACTCGATTACAGCAGTTCATGTTTTGCCACAAGTGAAGGACGGTAGATCGAGCGACGGGCAATTTATGTTCAATACCGGATTGCTTCCCTTAAAGAGCGGAGCCGTCGCTACCCGATATGACGATGTGGATTACTATTCTATCGCCAAAGCGTTGAAGCGACGGAATTACACGGCGGTAAACATGACGGTCGATGGGAATAATTATTGGAATCAGGCCGAGATAAGCGTCGCTTACGGGTATGACCAGAATATCGATAGATTGGGTGGTGGAACAAGTGTTACGGATAGTGTGCTGATGGAACGGGCTATTGAAAAAATAAAAGTGCAGAAAACGCCGTTTTTCTATCAATTGATAACAGGGACGTCTCACAAGCCTTATAATGAGCCGTATCGGAAGACGAAGTTGTCGGGTGCTACTGAGTTTCCGGAGGAGGTGAGAAATTATATGGAGGTTATTCATTATACCGACCGTTGTATCGGAGCGTTCGTCGATTCGCTTCGTAGTAACGGATTGTACGATAATACAGTTATTGCGATAGCCTCGGACCATAACCAATTACTTTCTCCTTGCGGAGTACCCGGTTATAACGATACGGAGGCTGCGTTCATCGTGGCGAACGCCGGTGTGAAATATACGCATACTTCGGTTATGGGACAAATCGATATTTATCCTACCTTACTCGACATAATGAATTGTAACGATTATGCATGGAAAGGTTTAGGTTACAGTATTTTGCGCACTCCGGTCGGAAGTGCGGCCGGTTGGAATGGGACAGTTTACGGTAATGAAGGAGATTCTTTGGCCTCCCGGCAGATAGAGGCATGGGATATTTCGGAAAAGATAATTACCAAAGGATATTTCAGTTTAAAATAATACTATAAATTTTTATTTCATTACATTTGCATCGAATGTTATCGAATGCAAATGTGGTTGGATAAATTTTCGGCACGAGTTTTTTCTTGGAACCGCGAGGGACAGTATCTGTTGTTTTATCTGCTTACTGTCTGTTGCTTTATGTTTCCTATCGAATATTTACATATCGGGTTGAAATATTCGACTATTTTCGATTTGCGTATTCTTCTTCCACAGGGAAAGCCTGTGGGCGATACGCTTTCGGCTTTTGCGCCGACTGTGGGCGATGCTTTTTTATTGTCGTTGCCTCTTTTCTTTTTTACGAACAGGCGGTGGGTCGTGTTTATTCCGCTTTTCCTGTTCGACGTTTTTTGTCTTATCCAGACTTTATATGCTCGTGTCTATGAGGATATTATGCCATATTCGTCGTTCCTTCTCGTGAATAACGTCAACGATGTGCTGCTCAACAGCGTGAGGGGATTGATACGGTTACGCGATATATTTGTGTTCTTTCCCACTCTGTTACTTTTGGCGGGGTATATTTTCTATTTCAGGAAGCAGCGTCATTATCCGTCTTCACGTACCAGAGCGGTTGCCGCCTTCGTATCGTTGTCGATAGCTTTGTCTTCCTATGCGGTCAGAGCTCATCATATTTATCATCGTGCGCCTTCCGATCAAGAGTCTCCGTGGACGGCTTTCATTACGCCTTATAATTATCGTGAGTACGTGGTGTTTAACGGTGTCGTGCCTTATACGTGCTATGCGTTTGTCTCTTCGCTTTTTCAGGGTGGAGAGCTGAATGCCGAGGAACGGAAAACCGTTGAATCTTATCTTGACGACATGCCGCGTTATGGTGATAATAGATATGCCGTAGAACCGGGAAGGAATCTTATTCTTATCGTCGTGGAATCGATGAATTCGTGGTTATTGAACCGGACAGTGAACGGGGTGGAGATTATGCCCCGGCTCAATCGTCTGCTGTCCGAAGAAGGCACATTTTCGGCCCTCCATTTAATCCCGCAAGTAAAAGACGGTCGGTCTAGCGACGGCCACTTGATATTCAATACTGGGCTTTTACCTGCGAAGGTAGGGGCGACCGCCGTGCTGTACGGCGGAAACACCTATCCGGCTTTGGGGCATGCGTTGAGAGATAAAGGTTATCGGACTTTGAATATCGTATGCGACCGGGCTCAGGATTGGAATCAGGCGGAAACTTCTCCGGCATACGGTTTTGAAACTTTATATGATAAAACATCGTTCGGTGCGAGCGAGACTTTGAGCGATTCGGTTCTGTTTGCCGAAAGTCTTTCTATTTTGAAACGGACACAAGAGCCGTTTTTCTCTCAGATAGTGACTATCTCGACACATGCTCCGAACAAGGCTCCGTCCAATCCCACGGCTCTTTCCCGATACCCGACCGAGTCGAGCGAGTTGGTCAACACGATGGAGGCTTTTCATCGCCTCGACAAACAGTTGGGCAGTTTTCTCGATTCGCTGAAAGCGTGCGGGCTGTACGAACGCTCGGTAATCGCTATTGTTTCGGACCATGACGAGCTGGGTAAAAATGTGTTGGACGGGCGCGAGCATAGGACACTTGCCGACCGTGAGGTAGCGTTAGTTTTATTGAATACTCCGTACACGATTTCTTATGAGGAGACGGCAGGGCAAATCGATGTATATCCGACATTGCTCGATGTCATGGGGTGTAACGAATACGGTTGGAAAGGTTTGGGATATAGTTTGTTCCGTACTCCGGTCGAGAGTGCCGTTTATTGGGACGGAAGCTCTTCGGGAAACCGTCGGTCTCCTTTATATTCGAGGCAGACGCAGGCGTGGGATATTTCACGTCTGATGATTACCGGAGATTTCTTTTCCGGGAAATCTTTCGGGTATGACGAGGAGTGAAGCGTGGGGTAATGTTTATCGACCGTTTTGTCCGATATGATTTTAATATTTCTGTATTTGGCTCTTTGAAAAAAAAATACGAAATTTGCAAATCCGAAAGAAATATAAAACTTACATAAACAAAAGAGATTACAATGAAGAAAAGTGCACTTCAAACCGCTCGTGCTTCGTATCAGCCTAAGTTGCCCGAAGCTATTAAAAACGGCGTTACCATCGTCGAAGGCAAGGCCACGCAATCGGTTGCCGATCAGGAGGCTATCGCTAAGTTATTCCCTAACACATACGGCATGCCTGTTCTCCGTTTCGAAGCAGCTGCAAAGAAAGAATATCCGGCTATCAATGTGGGTGTTATCCTTTCCGGCGGTCAAGCTCCCGGTGGACATAATGTAATTTCTGGTCTTTTCGACGGTCTTAAAGCTCTGAATAAAGAGAGCCGTTTGTTCGGTTTCCTTTTAGGCCCCGGCGGATTGATCGAACATAAATATATGGAACTTACGGCCGATATTATCGATGACTACCGCAATACGGGCGGATTCGACATTATCGGTTCGGGACGTACCAAACTGGAAACGAAGGATCAATTCGACAGTGGTCTCGAAATTATTAAAGAGTTGGGTATCAAAGCTGTCGTTATTATCGGTGGCGACGATTCCAATACCAACGCTTGCGTGCTCGCCGAATATTATAAACAAATCGGAGCCGGAGTTCAGGTAATCGGTTGCCCGAAAACTATCGACGGAGACTTGAAGAACGAGATGATAGAGTCTTCTTTCGGTTTCGATACGGCTTGTAAAGTATATTCCGAAGTAATCGGTAACATACAACGCGACTGTAACTCGGCTAAGAAATATTGGCACTTTATCAAGCTGATGGGACGTTCGGCTTCGCATATCGCTTTGGAATGCGCTTTGCAGACTCAGCCCAATATTTGTTTGATTTCGGAGGAAATCGAGGCCAAGCAGATGACTCTCGACGATGTAGTAAACTATATCGCCGAAATCGTGGCTGCCCGTGCCGCCAAAGGTAACAACTTCGGAACGGTGTTGATTCCCGAAGGACTTATCGAATTTATCCCTGCCATGAAGCGCCTTATCGCCGAGTTGAACGACTATCTGGCTGCGAACGGTTCGGAATTCGCAATGATTAAGAAATCGGAACAAATCAATTATATCATCAAACACCTTTCTCCCGAAAATTCGGCTATCTATGCCAGCCTGCCCGAAGGTGTCGCCCGTCAGCTCACGCTCGACCGCGACCCCCACGGAAATGTTCAGGTATCGCTTATCGAAACCGAAAAACTGTTGGGCGAGATGGTTGGACGTCGTTTGGCCGAAATGAAAGCCGAAGGGAAATTCGTGGGTAAATTCGCTACGCAATTCCACTTCTTCGGTTACGAAGGCCGTTGTGCCGATCCTTCCAATTTCGATGCCGACTATTGTTATTCGCTCGGTTATACCGCAGCACTGTTGGTAGGCGAGGGCAAAACGGGTTATATGTCGTCGGTTCGCAACACGACCAAACCGGCCAGCGAGTGGATTGCCGGGGGCGTGCCTGTGACTATGATGATGAATATGGAACGCCGTCACGGAGAAATGAAACCTGTTATACAAAAAGCATTGGTTCGCCTCGATGGGGCTCCTTTCAAATATTTCGCCGCACATCGTGACGAGTGGGCTATGAACACGTGCTATGTCTATCCCGGTCCTATACAATATTTCGGTCCTACCGAGGTTTGCGACCAGCCTACCAAAACGTTGATGTTGGAACAAAACGGAACTATTTGAGAACCTGTTTTGAAGTCTCACGAAGGTAAGACCGATTATTAGAAAACAAGCAGGTTGCCTGCTGCCGAAAGGCATATATTATTCAACAAAAAATCCGCACTTGCGGCTTGCAAAATCCCCCGGTACAGAGCGTTCTGTGCCGGGGGTGTTTTTTTTATTTGTTCTTGGTAAGGTTCATTATAATTAGTGTGGATTGCCTTTGTATATTTCAACCCCCTCGCCCTATGGGGCACTCCCCCTATATCGCTGTGCGACACAGGGGGAGAGGTTGAATGCTTCATTTCTTTCTAATATTATATTCTAAGTTATCTTTCTTAACCCCTCTCCTCAGAAACTGTTGTTTCCTCGGTGTCCCCCCTATATCGCTAACGCAACACCCCGTAATACTTACGGGACACGGCAGGGGAGAAGGATAAATACAATCATCTGCATCGTGCAAGTAACTATCTGATTATCAATGAGTTAAATTGATTACAATCGATTGATATGGCGCTCTTTACGGGGCGCCTTTTTTGTTGCTCAAGTATCGTTGATAATCGTTGCTAAGCCTTTTTAC